>OMBQ01000498.1_pt1 | contig 46312 bp, 60 predicted proteins | sample 1674311 | NCBI WGS metagenome assembly OMBQ01 (sample SAMEA103958160, study PRJEB25191) | human gut metagenome | biome: human-associated habitat [ENVO:00009003]; feature: intestine environment [ENVO:2100002]; material: feces | place: Germany | collected 2013/2015 | reverse complement strand
AGAAAAACACCCCCGCGACCCGCCTAATGCGCGTAACTCTATACGCACGTAAGAAAAGCGATACACGGGGGACAAAGGAAAAGCCCGGACGCCGAAACGTCCGGGCAAGAGCAAAGCTATTGACCCTCTGGTTGCCGGTGGGGTGCGCCGGTGCGAGTTTTCACGCGAGGCTCTTTGTTTGGCACGACTTCAATCAAATCTGATATGCCGCAGCCCAGGGCTTCGCATATCAGATCGATGTGGTCTATGCTGATACGGGTAGCCACCTCGTGGTAGAGCTCGCTGATTGTGTTGGGGCGTATCCCTGTCATCCGGGAGAGGTCCGCCTGCGTCCACTTCCGCTCGCCAAGCCGAGTGGACAGTAAAATCCTAACCATAGCCATGTGCTCCTTTTCGTTAAAGTATAGCGGCTATGATGATATTTTTCTTTGATTTGTTAGAAAATATCGAATTTCGATAGAGAAGTTTTGGCGAGCCATCCGGGGCGGGCTTTAGCGTCCATTTAGCGTCCACGGACGCTAAAACCACCGAAAAGGACCAAGGGATAGAAAACAAAAAAATCCCGTAACCCTTGCGACGCAAAGGCTACGGGAAAGCACCAAACGATGCAAAAAGGGTCAAGGCCAATTGGTAAGGATGAGGTCTCCGGTTCAAATCCGGATAGCAGCTCCACAGAAACCCGTTCTCCCGCAAGGGATAGCGGGTTTTTGCTTTCCTTTTGGCCTGGGGTGAAACCCGCCTTTAGCGTCCATTTAGCGCCCAATTCTACAAAAAGATACAACGCGATACGAGAAGAAACGGCAGGGGAGCACTATTCTCCGGCCGCTTTTTTGTTGCCGCCCTCCGGCGCATTTTCCTCCGGCTCCGCACCGGCCACCATGTCATTGAAGCGGTCAAAGGTCTGCATGGCCTTCGCCTGGGCGGATGCTATGACGTGGGCGTAGATGTTGGCCGTGGTGGAGGTCTGGGCGTGGCCCAGCTGCTTCGACACGACCACCAGCGGGGCCCCGTCGGCAATCATCAGGGAAGCGTAGGTGTGGCGCAAGCTGTGGACGGTCACTTTCGGGAGCCCGCTGCGGGCCACGAAGGTGGTGAACCACTGTGTTACACTGTCCGGGAAAAGCGGTGCGCCGGTGTCCGAGGTGAACACCCGACCGTCCTGGTCCTTCCAGGCGTCCCCCAGCTTCTCACGCTGGGCATCCTGCCAGCGCTGATACTCCAGCAGTATCATCACTGCCGCCGTGGAGATCGGCAGCGGTCGGGCGGAGGAGTCCGACTTCGGTGTGCTCACGTAGACACCCACGCCGGGCAGATAGTTAGAAGTCTGCCGGATGGTGATGGTGTGGGCATCCAGGTCCACGTCCTTCCACCGGAGCCCCAGCAGCTCCGCCCGGCGCAGACCGGAGAGCAGGTCGAAGGTGATGACTGCCCGCCAGCGGATGGGCTCGGCCTGCAGCAGCTCCAGGAGCCGTCGGGCGTCGGCCTCTTCCAGATAAGCAGCCTCATGTCGGCCCAAGGCCGGCTTCTCCGCATTGTCCGCCGGGTTGGTCTGAAGGTACTTCCATTTCACCGCCCGCGTCAGGATCGAGGACAAGGTCCGGTGGTATGAGAGAACGCTGGCCGGGGCCATCGGTTCTCCGTGGGTTGTAACAGTGAAGGCCTTGGTGAGCTTCATCCCCAAGGTCGCCGCTATGGCCTCTGCGGATTTCTTGCTTATCGGCTTTCCCGCTACAGCCTGGTTGATGGTGGCCCGGCTGACACCGGATGATCTGGAAAAGGCGGCGAGGGCTCCGCGCTGGGTGCCGATCTGGGCCTGGAGGTTCAGCTTGCAGACGGCCGTGACCCGGTTTCGGACGCCGCTTTCCTGGAGGTTCCGGTAAAAACTGTTGATGTGCCCGGTGCGGAGATCACAGAGCCGGATATGCCCGATGGCCTGTTTGATACGCACCAGGTTCTCCGCGTAGGTGCGGGCGGTCTTGGGCTTCAGGTAAAGCTGGGCATACTCAGCCATGTACTTATCCGCGAAGTCAGCGAAGCGAATGGTGGCGTCTGCCACGGTCCCGTTTTTCACCTTTTCCTCGAACAGTACGGCTTGCCGCTCCAGTTCCTTTTTAATCTGCCGATCGGTCATGTCCGGCTCCGGTATCCAGGTCATGTACTGCCGGATGCGCTTGCCGGTGTAGTCGTAGCCCAGGGAGACAGTAATTTTGTACCCCCTCCCCTGTTTCTGGATGGTCGCCATAGGGTGCTAACTCTCCTTTCGTGCTTGCACCCCTGCGCCCGGTATGATATACTAAAGGGCGCAAAGGGGCCTTTCGTAGCTGGTTGGTCCTTGCACTTATGCCTTCCCCGGTGTTCCAGCACCGGGGAAGGCTTTTTTGTTTTTCAGGAAATCCGCCAACGTTGTCGGATTTGGCTTCACTCCCCATCCCAGAGCATGGGCTCGACTTCCTCCATGCGGTACTGCGCCACAGAGTAGTTGACTCCCATGTACTCGGCCGCAGCCGGAACGCCACGAGAGAGGAAAGGCTGGAGGTCATAGTCGCTGTATATCAGCTCGGCGGCGAAGTGGTTCGCCTGGTTCTCGAACTTCTGGGTGACGACGTCGGTGTTGCGGTCCATAAAAATCCGGTTCATACCCTTGTGAATGAGATGGTGGGCCAGTTCGTGGGCACAGACGAGGCGTTGTTGCTGCTCGTCCAGATCTGAGTTTATATAAATCATCCTCCGCCTCTTTGCCCGCTGCTGGAAGCCTCGCATTTCTACCAGGGGCGCGAAAATGACAATGAAGCCCATTTCTCGCGCAATCCTAAAAGGGTCACGAGTGCCATGCTTTCTGGCCAGACCATCTGCGATGGCCTTGGTGTTGAGCATGGTATCACCCCTTCTTGAACTTCTTGGGTGTGTAGGTTTCCTTATTGCGGCGCTTGGCTTCCTCCAGGCCGATCCGCATGGCGGCCGCCATAGCCGCCCGTGCTTCGTCGGACATGGGAACTCCGTCGAACATAAGCTCCCCGCTGTTCTCCAGGCTGTCCATAATTCGGGTGACATCCCTGGCTACATCGCGCTTGTCCTTCTCTGTAAGGACGAGCGCTTTTTTCGTGTCTCCGCCCTGGGCCTCCCCGGAGCCTTCCAGCAGCTGGGCCGGGTCAATGCCGAGGGCCTCGGCCAGCTGATAAACAGTCTTGAGGGACGGGACGACCCCTTTTTTCCAAGAGGTGACGCTGGAGGTGCTCATACCCAGCTTTTTGAGAAGCGAGGTCGGTGAGGTGCCCCTTTGAGCACAGGCGACCTTTAGGCTGTCGAAAAACATAGTATAGCCCCTTTCAAAAAAAATTCGATGAAAAGAACGAGATGCCTCTTGACAAATTCGATTTATCGAGCTATACTCCAATCAGAAACTCGATAGAGCGAACAAAAGAACCACCCTTGCGAAGTCGAGTTCCGCAAAGTTCGTCAAAATATTCGATAAAGTTCTATAAATAGAATATAGCACGGGCTTTGCATTTCGTCAAGAGGGGAGGTGTCAAAATTTTGGACGGGCAATCTGTATTTTTTACCCGGCTTCAGGGGCTGTGCGATGAACGGAAGCGCAGCGTGACCGACGTAGTCAGAAGCAGCGGCCTGAGTAGCTGCCTGGTTACGGCCTGGAAGCGGGGGGCCAGTCCTACACTGACGACGGTGCTGAAGCTGGCCCAGGAATTGAAGGTTCCGCCCACCGACTTGCTCCCCCAGGATAACACGTGACCTGTCCCAAAAACAGGACTACGGAAGGGAGGTGAACCGATGGCCACGGACACCGAGGGCCGGGCAAGTATCCCCCGCATGAGGACCGCCGCGAAAATCGTGGCCGAGATCAAGGCCGCCGATCCGGGAACGGAAGTCACTGAGTACTACATCCGGCAGCTCGTGAAGGAAGGCTCTGTTCCGGTTGTCTGGGCCGGGAATAAGGCCCTGATAAACCTGGACGATGTTCTTTCCCTGTTGCGCCTGGGGACGAGCCGGGCGGAACCGGAGCCCGATGTGGTGGGCGGTATCCGCCGGATCGAGGTCGACGAGCCAAACCGAGAAAGGAGGGGAGGTATCCCCGGCAAAAGAGAAAGGCCCCATACTCAGCCAGCCGTCCAAAGCGTCTGAGTATGAAGCCAGTAAGTCCACGAGGGGACACTCTGGATTATATCATGTCCCCTCCGAGAAAACAAGGAGGAAAAATGTATATCTCGAACACTACGCAAGAGGAGCGGCGAATTATCGACCATGCTCTGGATAGTATGTACGACAAAGTGCGCAGAGCCCACAATTTGCTGGGACATTTGTGGGATGACTACTTCGGAAAGCGGGATCAGGAAGATATTTCTAGCTACGATGCCCAGCATCTTGGTGACATGATTTACCTGATCGATGACCTTATCTGGTCGGCGGGTCTTGAATACGCGTTGGTTATCGGAGACCCGGACTTCCCCGGTGTTGAGCCGCATCTGCACGGCGCGGAGATTGCCAGAAAAGCTCAGGAAATTGAAAAGCTGGATAGCGAAGCGTTCCGTCTTGCGCAAAGTTTGAAGCAGCCGGAACTGCGTGAGGCGATCCATGAAAAGAGACGCGAAATCGCGCAGCTTCCTGACGATGAAGCGGCTCCCCGGTTGCGGGAACTGCTGAAAGGGAAGGGAGGTCTGAAGAGTGAATCGTGATTTCATAGAGCGTCTGTATTGGGCGCTCACTGATGAAGAGCAGCACCAGAAAACCGGCCTGGACCTGGGGGAGCTGTACGAGCGGACCCCCGCCGTCAAGCGAGCAGACCATGCCTTTCAGGAGCAGCTGGCCGACCTCCAGCAGCAGGACACCTCCAAGGCCGAGAAGCTGGATAACTGCCACGTGGCATCCTGCTGGGCTTACGAGCAGCAGGGCTTTATCAACGGTTTCCGTCTGGGCATGAAGCTGGCAGCGGAGCTGAGGGATGAGACATGACGAAGCAGCAAGAGGCCAAGACGTGCCTGAACTGTAAGTTTACCACTTGCCGGGGCGCGGATGACTGCCCGGCCCTGCAGCTCGACCATCCCCGAAAGTCAATCAAGGTCTCGCTGCTGCGGGATCTTCTCATGGCCGGTTACGATCCGGCGGAAATTTGCTTTGCCGTCGTTGAAGGGACGGCGTTGATGTAAACGAAAGGATGGAAACTCATGGTGAAAATCGAAATCACGGGGGACACCCTGCTGGAAACCCTGGCCTCGTTGACGGCCTTCGGAATGCACTGCTTGCAGAACGAGGACGTGTATGCGGCCGCGAACCGTATCCTGGAGGCCGAGCAGCATGATACCCGAAAGGCTGCCTCCGCATCCACCCCGCCCCCGGCTTCGGACCCTACTCCTGGCCCGACGGAGACCCCTGGAACGGCTGCGCCGAAGTTTGGCCCGAAGGCTCCCCCTACTGAGGCTCCCACGCCGCCCGCCGTTTCTGCGGACGATGCCCCCGCCCCCACGGTGGCGGAGGTGAGACAGCGGGGGATCGAAGCCTCCCGCAAGTACGGCAAGGAAGCCATCGTGGCGATCCTCCAGAAGTTCAACGTGTCCGGGATGTCCGCCATCGAGGAAAAGGACCGGGCGGCCTTCCTGGCCGAGCTCGACAAGCTCGACGCCGAGAAAGCGGGTGAAACGGATGCCTGACGCTCACGCCCTGCTGGGACCGTCCAGCGCCAGTATGTGGATGGCCTGTCCTCCCAGCGCCCGGCTGGGTGAGAGCCTGGCGGACCAGGGCAGCACCTACACCGAGGAAGGCACTCTGGCCCACCGGATCGGTGAGCTGCTCTTGCGGAAGCGCTGGGAGGGGGCGGATATCACCGCCGAGCTGGAACAGGCCCAAGCGAACCCGCTCTACTCCGGCGCGATGGGGGAGCACATGGAGAGCTATGCCGTCTTCATCGGGGAACTTATGTCGGAAGCGAGGACCCGCTGCGAGGACCCCCGTATCTTCATCGAGCAGACCGTGCGCTTCGAGGAATACGTCCCCGGCGGCTTTGGCACCTCGGATGCCATCATCCTTTCCGACGGGGTGATGGACGTCATTGACTTGAAGTACGGCAAGGGGGTGCCGGTCAGCGCCGAGGGAAACCCCCAGATGCGGATTTATGGCCTGGGCTGCTACCTGGCCTTGTCCTGGGCCTACCAAATCGACACCATCCGCATGACGATTTTTCAGCCCCGATTGGAAAGTATCTCCACCGCCAGTATGACGACGGACGAGCTGCTGACCTGGGCGGAAACGGAGCTGAAACCCAAGGCCGCCCTGGCCTGGGAAGGGAAAGGCGATTTTTGCCCCGGAGAGGCACAGTGCCGCTGGTGTAAGGCGGCGGCCATCTGCCGGGCCCATCGTGACTATCAGATGGAGCTCGCCCGTCTGGAATTTGCGGACCCGCCCCTGCTGTCCCCGGAGGAGATCGCGGACGTGCTGAACCAGCTCCCAGCCCTCCAGGCATGGGCCAAGAAGGTGTCGGAGTACGCGCTGAAAGCCGCCACGAGCGGGGGAGTGACTTTCCCCGGCTACAAGGTGGTCGAGGGCCGGAGCAACCGGAAGTACACCGACGAGGACGCCATCGCCGCTGCTCTGCGGAAGGCGGGCTATAAGGTGGCCGATATCTACAAGCCCAGGGAGCTGCTCGGGCTGACGGCTATGGAAAAGCTCGTGGGCAAGAAACGGTTTGGGGAACTGGCGGGGGCCTACATCACCAAGCCGGCCGGAGATCCCACGCTGGTGCCGGAGAGCGACAGCCGTCCCCCGCTTGATCCCGCCGCCGAGGCCGCTGAAGATTTTGCGGAGGGCTAACCTATGGGAGAAATCGCAGACGCCCAGATCGATAGAATTTTGAACATGAAAAGCCCGGCTGGGTATATGCCCCGCCATAACAAGAAAGGAAGTAAGCAAATGGCTAACAACGTCAACAACCCCTGCAAGGTTATCACCGGCAAGTGCCGCCTGTCCTACGCCCACATCTGGGAGCCCTCCAGCATGAACGAGAACTCCCCGGCCAAGTACAGCGCCTGCATCATCTGGCCTAAGACCGACAAGGCCATGACGGAGAAGGTCCTGGCGGCCACGGAGGCGGCGATCCAGGATGGCATCAAGTCCAAGTGGAAGGGCAAGCGGCCCCCGGAGAGCAAGCTGAAGCTGCCCATGCGGGACGGCGACGAGGAGCGCCCGGAGGACGAGGCTTTCCAGGGTTGCTACTTCCTCAACGCCAACTCCACCCGGCAGCCCGGCGTGGTGGACCTGGCCCGGAACCCCATTCTGGACCAGGACGAAATCTACAGTGGCTGCTATTGCCGGTTCTCCCTGATGTTCTACCCCTTCTCTAACAGCGGCAACAACGGCGTGGCCGTGGGCCTGAACAACGTGCAGAAGGTCAGCGACGGGGAGCGCCTGGCGGGCAACAGCCGGGCCGAGGACGACTTCAACGACGACTACACCGGCGACCTGGACGACATCCTCTGATACCAACCACACCCGCCCCCGCTGCTCCCCCTTTGGTGCGGTGGGGGCGGGCTCGACTATAAAGGAGACAAGGAGGCTATTTTATGACCGCAAAAGAACTCGCTGCCCGTCTCTCTGGGCGAAAAATCATGCAGGAATTGTCCGAGGCCGAGGCAGCCGAGGCGGCAAGCGCCGGGCTCGTGGTAGTTTACGGATACTCTGATGACACTATCGTGTTTGAAGGGGCTATCACCGATGACCGGGGCTGCTTCGATGGCGGGATTGTATTTCTCACCCAAAACGGGCTCATGCCCGACTGCTGCCCCGTCGACTACACTGACTGTCCCTACTACAAGGCGGCCCGGAAAGAGGCTCGGTCCATCAAGGCGGTGTGGGGAGATGCGCCGTGCTGGCGCTATGAGACGGACATCCCGCACGAGGAGTTTGATATTTTCGATGACGAGGATGGAAACGCCGGGGAAGTCTGGTGCCGGGGTATTGTGTTCCGTCTGGAGGATGTGAAATGAGCAAGAAGCGCTTCGTGGAGTTCTACCTGTCCGCCATGCTCAAGGCCGCTACCAATGGCCGGGTAACGCGGGTGGCGTATCTTTACTATGACCTGACCCACACGGAAGTGGTGCGCGTGGAGTATGAGCACGACCACGGCGGCGGGGTGAACGAACTGCCGGTCACTGGCCTGTCTCTGCTGGGGATCGCCGCCACCGTCATCGACTGTTTGAAGGGGTGGCCTCTGGAATGATTATGGGAGTGGACATCGAAACCTATTCCAGCGTCGACCTGGCGAAAGCCGGAACCCGGCCCTATACGGAGGCCCCCGATTTCACCATCCTGCTGATAGGCTACAAGGTGGACGACCAGCCCACCAGAATTATTGACCTGACCGGCGGGGCGGGGGAGGCGATCACCTTCCTGCCGGTGACGGCCTCGGACCTTCCGACCGGTGACCTGGACGAGTTTCTGTGTCTGCTCACCGACCCGGAGGTAACCAAGACCGCCTACAACGCCGCTTTTGAAAGGACCTGTCTGGCCCGGTATTTTGACCGCCCCATGCCCCCGGAGCAGTGGCGCTGCACAATGGTCCAGGCGGCCACCCTGGGGCTGCCGGGCACACTGGCCCAGGTGGGGGCGGCGCTGGGCCTGGAGAAGCAGAAGATGGAGGAAGGGAAAGAGCTCATCCGCTACTTCTGCAAGCCTACGAAGGACGGCGTCCGCCACTACCCGGCGGACGCCCCTGAAAAGTGGGAGCTGTTCCGCCGGTATAACATCCGGGATGTGGACGTGGAAACCGACATCCGGGAACGGCTCTCCCGCTGGCCCCGGCCCCAGGCCGAGCTGGATGCCTGGGCGCTGGACCAGCGTATCAACGACCGGGGGGTGCGCCTGGACATGGTGCTGGTGGACCAGGCCCTAAAGCTGGATGCGGAGTACTCCGCCCGGCTGAAGGACGAGGCCCAGGAGTTGACCGGCCTCCCCAACCCGAAAAGCGACTCACAGCTGAAAGGCTGGCTGACCGGGCGGGGGTTGGTGACTGACAGCCTGGACAAAGAGGCCATCCCCTCGCTGCTGGCCGCCGCCCAGGATGAAACCACTCGGCGGGTGCTGATGCTCCGCCAGGAAATGGGAAAGACCTCCGTGAAGAAGTACGAGGCTATGGCGCGGGGGCTGTGCCGGGACGGTCGGGTGCACAACCTGCTCCAGTTTTACGGAGCCGGACGCACCGGCCGCTGGGCCGGGCGGCTCGTCCAGGTCCAGAACCTCCCGCAGAACAAGCTGCCGGACCTGGAGACCGCACGGGACCTTGTGCGGAACGGAGAATTTGACCTCCTGGAGCTGGCCTACGGCTCCCCGCCTTTCGTCCTGTCCCAGCTTATCCGCACGGCCTTCATCCCCTCCGAGGGGTGCCGCTTCATCGTCTGCGATTACAGCGCGATTGAAGCGCGGGTGCTGGCGTGGCTGGCGGGGGAGAAGTGGGTGCTGCAGGAATTTTACGGGGACGGCCTGATTTACGAGGCCACGGCCTCTATGATGTTCCACGTGCCGAAGGATGACATCAAGAAGGGCGGCCCCCGTGCGGATCTCCGGTCAAAGGGGAAAGTCGCCACCCTGGCCTGCGGCTACCAGGGCAGCACCGGGGCGCTGATCCAGATGGGGGCCCTGAAAAGCGGCATCCCGGAGGACGAGCTCCCCGGCATCGTGCGCCGGTGGCGCAAGGCAAACCAGAACATTGTGCGCTTCTGGTATGCGGTCGAGGAAGCGGCCATTGGGGCCGTGCAGGGCCGCCCGGCCACCCTGGACCACGGTATTCACTTCGAGTGCGAGGCCGGGTATCTATTCATCACCCTGCCCTCCGGGCGGCGGCTGGCCTACTACCGGCCGGAGCTGAAGCCGGAACCGCAGTTTGAAAAGCTGGGGCTGACCTACCTGGGAACCGGCCAGAACAAGCAGTGGGTCCGGCAGAAATCCTACGGCGGGAAGCTGGTGGAGAATATCACCCAGGCCACCGCGAGGGACTGCTTACGGGATGCGATGACCGCGCTGGAAGCTGCCGGGTATCGCATCGTTTTCCACGTACACGACGAAGTCATAGCCGATATGCCAAAGGGCACCGGCTCTCTGGACGAGATGAAGGAAATCATGGGCCGCCCGCTGCCGTGGGCTCCGGGGCTGCCGCTGCGGGCTGCTGGCTTCGAGGCCGGCTTCTACATGAAGGACTGAGGGAGGGAAGTATATGCCGAAGCTGACACACGACGGCGAGATCCACATCGCTGAATTTTCCTCCCGCATGGCGCGGACCGGGAAGAACCGAGCCCTGCTGTGGTCCGAGTTCCTGGGCTCCCTTCTCACCACCACCAAGACCAAGGAAACCCTGCAAGAGTACATGAAAATGGGGAAGGACGAGCAGGACCGGATCAAGGACGTGGGAGCCTACGTCGGCGGCTGGCTGAAGGGCGGCCGCCGGAAGGCCGCGAACCTGCAACACCGGACGCTGCTCACCCTGGATGCCGACTTTGCCCAGCCCGATCTGCTGGACACCTTCGACCTGGTCTACGGATGCGCCGTGGCGGTCTACCCCACCCACAAGCACACCCCGGAGAAGCCTCGGCTCCGTTTCGTGATACCCCTACGGCGGCCGGTGTCGGCGGAGGAATACGAAGCCGTGGGCCGCCGGGTGGCCTACGACCTGGGCATGGAGCAGTTTGATGACACCACCTACCAGCCCACTCGCATCATGTACTACCCCAGCACGGCCGCCGATGGCGAGTTCAAGCCGGAGTACCGGGACGCCGCCTGGCTGGACCCGGACGCCGTGCTGGCTCTCTACCCCGACTGGCGGGACACGTCCTACTGGCCTATGGCCGCCCGGACGGAGGATGCCCGGAAGCGGGAGGCCAAAAAGCAGGGAACCCCCCTGGAGAAACCGGGGCTGATTGGGGCCTTCTGCCGGTGCTACGACGTCGACACGGCCATATCAAAGTTCCTGCCGGGTGTTTATACCCCCTGCGCCCTTCCGGGCCGCTACACCTACGCCAAGGGCTCCACGGCGGCCGGTCTGGTGGTCTATGACGATGGGCAGTTTGCTTTTTCCAACCACGCCACTGACCCGGCCTCCGGGAAGCTGTGCAACGCCTTTGACCTGGTCCGCATCCATTTGTACGGGGACCAGGACGAGGACGTGCAGCCGGATACCCCAATCAACCGCCGCCCCTCTTTCTTGGCGATGTCCGACCTGGCCGCCGGGGACGTGGAAGTGAAGCGGCTGCTGGGGAAAGAGCGCCAGGAGCGGGCCCGCGCTGACTTCGCGGCTCCGGTGGAGCTGGACGAGGAACACTGGGAGGACGCCCTGGAGGTGGATCGGAAGGGGAAGGTGCTCTCCACCATCGACAACGCCTATATCATCATCCGCCACGATCCGCTGCTGAAGGGGGCCGTGGCCTACAACGACCTGAAGGTGCGTCCCGTGGCCCTGCGGAGCCTCCCTTGGCGGGAAGTGGCCGACGAGGTAAACGGAAGCACCTGGAACGACAGTGACGACGCAGCTCTCCGGTGGTATCTGGAGAAGTACTACAAGCTGACAGGAAAGGAGAAGATCATGGACGGTATGATGAAGGCGGCAAAGGACAACGCCATAAACCCCATCAAGAACTACCTGGAGGGCCTGGCCTGGGATGGGGTGCCCCGCCTGGAGACCCTGCTGGTAGACTACCTGGGGGCGGAGGATACCGCATACACACGCGCAGTGACCCGAAAAACCTTCACGGCCGCCGTGGCCCGTATCTTTGAGCCGGGGTGCAAGTTCGACTATGTGCTGACCCTGTCCGGCCCCCAGGGGCGCGGAAAGAGTACCCTGGTGGCGAAGATGTCCAACGGGTGGTACACGGACAGCCTGGCCGGGATCGGTACGAAGGAAGCCTACGAAAATATCCAGGGCTATTGGCTGGTAGAGCTGGGCGAGCTGGCGGCCATGCGGAAGATAGAGATCGAGACCATCAAGAATTTTATCAGCAAGCAGGTGGACAGCTACCGGGCCGCCTACGGCCGCCGGGTGGAGGACCACCCTCGCCAGTGCATTTTCATCGGAACCACCAATTCCACCGCCTTCCTGCGGGACGACACCGGCAACCGGCGCTTCTGGCCGGTCCGCCTAGGGGACGCCGCACCGAAGCTGACCGTGTGGGGCGACCTCACGCAGCAGACCATCGACCAGCTGTGGGCGGAGGCCGTCACCCTCTACCGGGAGGGAGAACGGCTGACCCTGCCCCCGGAGCTGGCGGAAAGCGCTCAGGAACAGCAGCAAGCATTCACAGAGGACGACCCCCGGCGGGGGCTGGTAGAGGACTATCTGGAGGTCCTGCTCCCCACCGGCTGGGCCGGTATGGGGGCGGAGAAGCGCCGGGCCTGGTTCCAAGAGGACGACAGCACCCGCGAGGCTGGCACCCAGCAGCGGGACTATATCAGCGCTGTGGAGGTGTGGGCCGAGTGCTTTGGTAACGACCCCCACCGCTTCCCCCGGCAGGACCGCGCCGAAGTCAATACGATCCTGCGGCAGCTACAGGGCTGGAAGGAAGAGCCGAGGCGGCAGCGCTGCGGGCCGTATGGGCAGCAAACTCGCTTCCGCCGTGTCCCATAACGAGAGGTACAGAGTGCGACACGACTGCGACAAGAGGTACAAAAGGGGGTGGGGCTTGTCCCATTTGTCCCTCTCGTGTCGCAGTCGTGTGGTACGGGAAAAATACAACAGCGGCAAAGGCCCGGCGGCTTTTGTATCTCTTGTACCACAGTGTATAAAGAAATATTTGAATTAGGCAGAAAAACACCCCCGCGACCCGCCTAATGCGCGTAACTCTATACGCACGTAAGAAAAGCGATACACGGGTGACACCGCCGGGAAATCCGCAAGCGCTTGCGGATTTGAAGATAAACGGAAACCGGCCAGCGCTGGCCGATTTGAGGAGGCACCTATGGAAAAGACCGTGGAGGCGTATCTCCGCCGTCGGGTGAAAGAAGCCGGGGGACTCGCTTTGAAACTGGTGTGCCCTGGATGGACCGGCGTACCGGATCGCCTCATACTCATGCCGGGGGCCCGTGTCTACTTCGCGGAGACAAAGGACCTCGGCAGAACCCCAAAACCCCGACAGCGTTATGTTCATGGTAGGCTTCGGGCCCTGGGCTTTCTGGTATTCGTGCCGGACAGCAAACCGGCCGTGGACGCCATGATGGAGGAAATCACGTGAATATCATTCGAAAAATATTCGGGTACTGCCCACACTGTGGTAGGTGGTTCAAATATCCGAAACGACGTCGGCAAAGTACCCAATACCATGATGAAGAAAGCAATTATGTGACGTGCTGCAGTGACTGTTTTGAAGAAATCGAAGAACATTGGGCCGAGCTATGGGCCGAATACTACTCAGGAAGGCTGTGAGGTGGGCGTATGCAGTACAACCCCCATGAATATCAAAAATTCTGCATTGACTACCTATTGGAACATTCGGCAGCCGGCCTGTTCTTAAAACCCGGCATGGGTAAAACTTCCGTTGCGCTGACGGCGGCGGACCGGCTTTTGTATGATACCTTCGAGGTCACGCAGGTCCTGGTGATCGCGCCGCTGCGGGTGGCGGAGGACACCTGGAGCCGGGAAAGCGAAAAGTGGGACCACCTACGGCACCTCCGGGTGAGCCGAGTGCTGGGCGACGTGAAAGAGCGGCGGGCGGCGCTGCGGGCGGATGCGGATATTTACTGCATCAACCGGGAGAACGTGGATTGGCTGGTGAAGCTGTACGGCACGGATTGGCCGTTTGACTTGGTCATTGTGGATGAGCTGTCCAGCTTCCGAAACCCCAGCGCCCGGCGCTTTCGGGCGCTTCGGAAGGTGCGGCCCCTGGTGAAGTATCTGTGGGGCCTGACCGGGACACCCCGGCCACGGAGCCTTCTGGACCTCTGGGCCCAGGTCTATCTTCTGGACCGGGGGGAGCGTCTGGGGCGGACCTTCACCGAGTACAAGCGGAACTATTTCAGCCCCGGCCGCCGGAACGGGTATGTGATTTATGAGTGGGTTCCCCGGCCTGGGGCGAAGGATGAGATATACGGGCGGATCTCCGACATCTGCGTCAGCTTGGAGACCAAGGGCAATTTGAAGATGCCGGATCTGGTTGAAACCGTCCGGCCGGTCAAGATGTCCCCGGAGGCTAGGAGCCTATACGACAGTATGGAGCGGGAAGCCCTGCTTACGCTGGCGGGCACGGTAATTGACGCCGGGAGCGCCGCAGCGGTCAATGGAAAGCTGTTGCAGATTGCGGGCGGCGCGGTCTACGACGAGGACCACGTGGCCCACGAGCTGCATACTGAAAAGCTGGATGTTCTGGAGAACGTCTTGGAAGAGGCGGCGGGGGAGCCGGTCTTGGTGGCCTACCGCTACCAGCACGAGCGGGACCGCATCATGGCCCGGTTCCCCCAGGCGGTCCAGCTGAAGGACAGAGAGACTATTGCCGCCTGGAACCGGGGAGAGATACCGCTGCTTTTGGTACACCCGGCTGGGGCCGGACATGGCCTGAACCTCCAGGACGGCGGGCACATCATCGTGTGGTTCGGCCCGATCTACGACCTGGAGCTGTGGGAGCAGACCAGGGACCGCCTTTACCGGCAGGGGCAGCAGTTTACCACCAGCATGATAACCCTGGTGGCAGAGGGGACCGTGGAAGAGGACGCTATGCGTTCACTGGCCGCAAAAGCTGACGGGCAGACGGCCATGATGGAGGCCATCAAGGCTAGGTTGGAAAAGTACAGAGCGGGGAGGGTTGATGATGGCGAGAAATAAATATCCGGGGCGTTGCTACTGCTGTGGGGCCTGGGTCGAGCCGGGGTATGGACACTTTGAGCGCGTAAGAAACCCGGCCCCCGGACAGGCAAAATGGCGCATCAAGTGTGTTCGGTGCGCCAGCGGCCGGGCGTTGACGGATAGAGACCCTGGAGTGATTTGGGCCAGAAAAGCATTTGCAGAAGAGAAAAAAGGGAGGAGGCCATAAACCTATGGAAAAAGTTGTTGCGGTGTTAAACGGAGACCAGGTCTACGTTGAGGAACTGATCCGAGAAAATGCCCGGCTGGCGGTGCAGCATGAGGCGGACCGGCAGCGGCTGGAGCTGCTGTCCGAGCGGGCGTCCCAGGTCGACCAGCTGGAGGCGGAGCTTACGGAGGCCCGGAGTCAAATCCTGGACCTGCAGGCGGGGACCAATGCGGGGAAGATCTTGGCCGATAAGTTGCTGCGGGCGGTCTCGGACCTTCACTTTGTGATGGCCGGGGGCGACCCCTGCAAGGTGTGCGGAAAGGTCTGCATGATGGGCACCACGAAGTGTGAGCCCGTGTGGAAGGGCGAGAAAACGGAGGGTTGACTATGAACTGGAAGCGGGAGGCGGCTGATAAGCTGCAAAATTACGAGGCCCACCGGGAGGCCCTGGACAGTATCCCCAAGGAGATCAAAAGGCTGGAGCTGGCCTATGCCGGTATCCGCAGCGCCACCACGGACGCCACTCCGGTTTCCGGCGGCGGGAATACCCGCGAGGACTCCATGCTGTCCAACATCGTCCACCGGGACGAGCTGAAGCGGAGGCTGAAGGAGGCCAAGCTGTGGGTGTCCGTGGTGAACCGGGCCCTGGAGGTCCTGGACGATGAAGAGCGGCTGGTGCTGGATCGGTTTTACATCCACCGCGCAAAGGGGGCCGTCGCGGAGCTGTGCGACCGGCTGAACCTGGAGAAAAGCGCGGTCTATGACCGGCGGGACAAGGCCCTGCGGCATTTCACTCTGGCCCTTTACGGGGTGACGGAGACGGAGTGAAAAAGTCCGGAAAAAAACCGGAAGATTTTTTGTGATCCCTGTGCTATAATGCTATCGTGTAAAATCCTGACACAGCCAGGCGGCCCCCGCTTTTGGGGGCCGTCATTTTTCTTGAAGGGAGGTTCTGGGCCCCGCGTTTTCTCCTTTGCGCGGCGGCATGGTCCGGGCTGGCAGCGGTCGCCAACGCCACCGGCGGCGGGCACACCAACGAAAAGGAGTCATCGAAAATGGATATGCAGCTGGTGACAAAGAAGCTGACAGAAATCCATCCATACAAGAGGAACCCCCGGAAGAATGAGGCCGCCGTGGCGGCGGTGATGGAGAGCATTCAGCAGTGTACCTACATCGCACCCATCATCGTCGATGAGGATGGCATCATCCTGGCCGGAGACACCCGGTATCGGGCTTTGAAGCGGCTGAAGCGGAAAGAGGCCGAGGTCATCGTCAAGGCCGGGCTGTCTGAGGAACAGAAGCGGAAATACCGGCTTCTGGACAATAAGACGAATGAGCTGGCGGGCTGGGACCTGGATCTGCTGGAGGGCGAGCTGGAGGGCTTGGACTTCGGCGGTCTGGACCTGGACTGGGGCCTTGGAAGCGGGGAGGAAGCGGCGAGTTCGGAAAAAGCCGGTGACTTCTCCCGGTCCGAGTTCGAGTACTCCCAGCAGTACGGTGTGACCGTCATCCTGAAGGATGAAGCCGAGCAAGAGGCGTGCTACAACAAGCTGCGTGGCATGGGCTATGACTGCCGGGTGGTGACCGTATGACACGGATAGAGGTCCACAACCGCGTCAGCGACTTCAACAGCTACCGGGCGGCCAGGGTGAAGAGCCTGTTCAATGCGGAGAACGGCTGCAACTTCGACTTGGAGATCGACGCAGACCTTTCCGGGGAATGGGGCATCGGTGTCGTGGTGGGGCCGTCCGGCTCCGGCAAGACCTCCATCGGGCGCACCATTTTCGGGGAGGATAAAATCTACGACTACACCCAGGGCTGGGCCCCGGACAAGCCGGTGATTGATTGCATCGCCCCGGACGGAGACTTCAACGAAGTGACCGGGGCCCTGGCAAATGTCGGCCTGGGCTCGGTTCCCTCCTGGCTGCGCCCCTTCCGGGTGCTGTCCAACGGTGAGCAGTTCCGCGTGGGCCTGGCCCGGATCATCTGCGAGAAGCCCCAGGAAATCGTCATCGACGAGTTCACCTCCGTGGTGGATCGGCAGATAGCCCGGATCGGCTCCCAGGCGTTTCAAAAGGCATGGCGGCGGGGAAACCCCGGAGGGAAGGTGGTGTTGCTCACCCCACACTATGACATTCTGGACTGGATTCAGCCGGATTGGGTCATCGACACCAAGACGAGGACCTTTGAACGTGGGGTTCCCCGACAGCGGCCAACCATTGAGCTCACGATATGGAAGGTCGACCAAAGTTACTGGAAGTATTTTAAACCGCATTATTATTTAGACCTCCCCATGCCCGTGGCTGGGGAGTATTTCATTGGGACTGTGGACGGGGAGCTGGCTTGCCACATGGCGGTGGCTCCCAGGTTTGAGGTGCGGGGCTACCGAGGCACCCGCCTGGTCACCATGCCGGAATGGCAGGGGGCGGGTGTCGGTATGCGGTTTCTGAATTGGGTGGCCGAGTACCACAAGCAGGGCTGCGGCCGTGGCGGGCATAAGTACCCGCTTTATTTCCACACAAGTCACCCCCAGATGTGTGCCGCTCTTCGCCGGAGCCCGAAGTGGACACAGTGCTCTGCTGTGCTTTACGGCGGGAACAAGGCGAAGTCGGCGGCGACCATCCTGAACTCCAGAGCAAAGCACGGGAAGAAAGGCATTGGCTCCGGCTACGGGGGCCATTTCCGGGCGGTGCAGGGCTTCAAGTATGTGGGGGAGGCGGAGTGATGAAGATTTTTCTTTGCGGTCAGAGGACCTTTGGGAAAGAAGTGTGCCGGGCGCTGCTGGCGGCCGGGCATGAGATCGTCGGCGTGGCCCCGGCCCCGCCGCAGAAGCGGAAGGATAAGCTGCACGGCTTCGCGGCCGTTCAGGGCCTCCCGCTGGTGACAGACTGCAAGAGCTTGGTGTCCAGCTTCATCCCGGATGGGACGGAGCTAATCGTGGCCGCACACTCGCACTGGCTGATTTCCGGGCAGTGCCTGTCCAGGGCCCGATATGGCGGGATCGGGTTTCACCCGTCCCTGCTGCCCCGGCACCGGGGGAAAGACGCCGTCCGCTGGGCGGTCCACATGGGGGACTATGTCTCCGGCGGGACCGTGTACCGGCTGACTGATAAGACCGACGGCGGCGACATCCTGCGCCAAGAGTTGGTGTGGATTCAGCCGGGGTGGAGCTATCACGACCTGTGGGCGGCGATCTTTCCGGTGGGGGTCCGGCTGCTGGTGGAAACCGTGCGGGACCTGGAGAACGGGACCGCCCAGGGGATCGAGCAGGACGAGCGCTGCGCCACCTGGGAGCCGTCATGGGATAGGCCCCGGCTGGAGCGGAAGGAGCTGCTGGCCCTGGGCGGCAGCGCCCCGGTGTCCGATTCGGACACAATTCCCCCGGAATGCGTGGACTGCATCCGGGACTGTGCCTGGTGCACCTACAACATCGCGGACCCGGAGACTTATCATAGACGATAGACAGAGCGGCCCGCTTTCGGGAGGAAGGTGGTGGTATGGCCAATGCGGAAAACTTGAAGAGAGGCAAAGCCACACAGTTCAAGAGCGGCGAGGACGCAGCGGAGAATGGCAAGAAGGGCGGCACCGCCTCCGGGGCTTCCCGGCGGCGGAAGCGGGCCATGCGCCAGGCGGCGGCCATGCTGCTGAATACGCAGATCCCGGCAAACGTGCGGACTCCATTCATGGGGACCGTTAAGACCCTGCTGGACGCCTTCGGCTACGAGCTGAAGGACGCCACCTACCAGGATGCGCTTCTTGCCGGTATTATGCTGGAAGCAATGAAAGGCGACGTCAGGGCGGCGGAGTTCATCCGGGATACTGCCGGGGAGAGCCCTGTCTTGGATATTCGGAAGGCCGAATTGAAACTGCGCCACGAAGAATTGAATTTCAAGCGGGAGCAGCTCACCGGGGCCGCCGCCTCTGGGGTCAAGAATAATCTGCTGGAGGCCATCATGCAGACGGAAGAGGTTGACACGGATGATCTACCAGAAGTTGAGTAAACGCCAGAAGCTGGCTATGCTTTGGTGGCAGCAGCCCCGCTTCCGTGGCCGGGACGTCCTTCTGTGTGATGGCTCCATCAGGTCCGGCAAAACGGTGTGCATGACCGTCGGGTTCATCCTCTGGAGCATGGCGACTTTCAACGGGGAGCGGTTCGCGCTGTGCGGCAAGACCATCGAGAGCCTGCGGCGCAACGTGGTCCTGAACCTCCGGGACTGGGTGCCGCCGGAGCTGACTATCGTGGAGCGCCGGTCAGAAAACAAGCTGATTATTTCAGACGGCCTGGGGCGGGAGAACACCTACTTCCTGTTCGGCGGCCGGGACGAGAGCTCCTATATGCTGATCCAGGGCATTACCCTGGCCGGGGCCCTGCTGGACGAGGTGGTGCTCATGCCCCGGTCCTTCGTGGAACAGGCCCTTGCCCGGTGCTCCATCAAGGGGAGCAAGATATGGTTCAATTGCAACCCGGAAGGCCCCGAACACTGGTTTTATAAAAACTGGATCGAGGGCGACAACCCGAAGAAGATGAACGCGCTTCACCTTCACTTCACTATGGACGATAACCCGGCGCTGGCCCCGGAGGTCCGGGCCCGCTATGAACGGCAGTTTTCCGGGGTATTCTACGACCGCTATATCCTGGGGCTGTGGGTGGTGGCCGAGGGGCTGATCTACACCATGTTCAACCGGGATTTTCATGTGGTGCCGGATAAGTCCCGGCCATACGAGCGGTATTATATCTCCGTGGACTACGGCACCACCAACCCCACCAGCATGGGGCTTTGGGGCAAGGCTCAGGGGAAATGGTATCGCATTCGGGAGTACTACTACGACAGCCGGAAGGTGGGCCGCCAGCTGACGGACGAGGAATACTACGCCGAGCTGGAGAAGCTGGCCGGTGGCCTGCCGATCCGGGCGGTCATCGTGGACCCGTCGGCCGCCAGCTTCATAGAGGCCATCCGGCGGCACGGCCGGTTCTATGTGGAGAAAGCCTCTAACTCTGTCCTGGATGGTATTCGCAACGTCGCCACCAGGCTTAAAACGGGGGAGATTTTCTTCTGCGAGGGCTGCCAGGACTGTATCCGGGAGTTCCAGCTCTACCGCTGGGACGAAAAGGCGGGCGTTGACCGGCCCATCAAAGAAAACGACCACGCTATGGACGATGTGCGCTACTTCGTCCACAAGGTATTCGGGCCGGACATTTTCAGCATCGGCCCCGTGGAGCGGGAGGCGCATTATGTTTGAGCAGCAATATGTGTTAGGGAAAATTGAACAGTGGGCGGAGAAGCTGCCATACCGCACCCTGCGGATTGAGGTGGAGCTTCCGGGGCAATCTCTTACTCTGGAAAAGAGCAAGGCCCCGGCCATTGGATTTAATACGGCCTGCGGAACGCGGGAGAAGGAGGTGGTGCGCCGTGGTGGTGCTTAATCTGCGGGGCGACTGCCTGGCCCGCACAGCAACAAATTTTCAGCCGGGCATGACCGACAAGCGCTTCTTGGAGCTGGAAATCAGGGCCTGGCTACACTCTCCGGCGCGGAAGCGGCAGCTGGCGGCGGAGGCGTACTATGACGGGGCCCAGGACGTGCTTCACCGCCGCAGGGTCGCACTGGACGATGACGGGCACATCAAGGTCCTGGACCACCTCCCCAACAACCGGCTTGTCAATAACATCTACGCCAAGATGGTCGACCAAAAGACGAACTATTCTTTTGGTCGGCCGTTTTCTTTCGACACGGAGGACAAAGGGTATGCGAAAGCCCTGAACTCCGTGCTGGGGCCCAAGTTCCGCCGGGTAATGCGGAACGTGGGAGAGGGCGCATGGATCGGCGGGAAGTGCTGGCTGTTTCCGTACTACGAGGGCGGGGAGCTGGCTTTTAAGCGCTTCCCAGCTGACGAGGTCCTTCCTTTCTGGGCGGACGCCGACCACACGGTCCTGGACGCGGTGGTCCATGTCTATGCTGTCCTGGAGTACGACGAAACAGAGGTGGCGAAGGACGTCGTAAAGGCGGAGGTCATGCACGGCGGCGGGGTGGACTGCTTCATTCTTCGGGATGACGGCACCCTGGAGCCGGACCCGGAGGCCCGGTCCGGGCCCTACATCACCGCGCCCGACCCGGAGACCGGAGAGGAAACGGGGTATAACTGGGAGCGCATCCCCCTGGTGTGCTTCAAATCCTCCCAGCATGAGATCCCGCTGCTGTCCAAGGTGAAGTGTCTGCAGGACGCCTACAACAGCATCGTTTCCAACTTCGCCAACCAGATGGAAGAGGACGTGCACAGCACCATCCTTGTCATCAAGAACTACGACGGGGAGGACCTGGGCCGTGTCCGGGCCAACCTCGCCACCTATGGTATCATCAAGGTCCGGTCCTTCGAGGGCTCCGAGGGCGGCGTGGACACCCTGCAGATCGAGGTCAACTCCGAGAACTACAAGACGCTGCTCTCCATCCTGAAGGATGCTATCATCGAGAACGCCAGGGGTTACGACGCCAAGGATGACCGCATGAGCGGGAACCCGAACCAGATGAATATTCAGTCGATGTATTCCGACATCGACCTGGACGCCAACGGCATAGAGACCGAGTTCCAGGCCGCTATGGAGGAGCTTCTGTGGTTCGTAAACCGGCACCTCGCCAATACCGGGAAAGGGGACTTCGAGGGCACGGAGGTCAAGGTCATTTTTGACCGGGACGTGCTCATCAACGAGACCGAGGCCATCAACAACTGCAAGGCTTCCGTGGGTATCCTCTCCGATGAGACTATCGTGAAGATGCACCCCTGGGTCACCGACCCGGAGCAAGAGCTCCAGCGCATCAAGAAGGAAAAGGAAGAGGCTATGGCAGATCCGTACCAGGCCGCTTTCCTTGCCAACCGGCAGGGCTCCGGGGCCTCCGGCGGCCCGGTGAATGCGGACGGCGGTGGTGACGATGGCAACGAGTAATCTTCGGCGAAACGGGGACTATTGGGCCCGGCGCATGAAGAATATGGAGGACGCGCTGCTCGACCAGTCCTATGCCTACGTCGAAAACCTGGATGAACAGTTCCGAGCGGCGGAAGCCGAGATCGGGCGGCAGCTCTCCGCCTGGTATCAGCGCTTTGCCGACAACAATGAAATTTCCCTGGCGGAAGCCCGGAAGCTCCTGAACAGCAGCGAGCTGGCGGAGTTCCGGTGGACCGTGGAAGAGTACATCAAGCACGGCGAGGAAAATGCGCTCACCGGGGCCTGGATGAAAGAGCTGGAGAACGCCAGCGCCAGGGTGCACATCTCCCGCCTGGACGCTTTGAAAATCCAGCTCCAGCAGCAAGCCGAGCTTCTATACTCCAACCAGCTCGACGCGCTGGATGCGGCCGCCCGGCAGACCTACACCGGCAGCTTCTACCACACGGCCTACGAGATACAGCGGGGGCTTGGTGTGGGGTGGACCATGCAGGCCATCAACGAGAGCGCGATCCAGAAGGTCCTATCCCGGCCCTGGACTACCGACGGCCAGACATTTCGGGACCGCTGCTGGACCAACAAGCAGAGCCTGGTAAATAGCGTGAACACGCAGCTCACTCAGATGATTGTCCGGGGTGAAAGCGCGGACCGGGCGATTTCGGCGATCTCTAAGCAGTTTGAAGTCTCCCGCTCCAAGGCGGGCCGCCTGGTGATGACCGAGAGCGCCTATTTCTCCAGCGCGGCGCAGAAAGACTGCTTCACCTCCTTGGGGGTGGAGCGATATGTGCTCGTGGCGTCTTTCGACCATGATACCTGTGAGCTGTGCGGGGCGCTGGACGGAAAAGTGTTCAAAATGTCGGAGTACCAGGTGGGGGTCACGGCTCCGCCGTTTCATCCCTGGTGCCGGTGCTGCACGGCCCCATACTACGAGGACATGGCGGGCATCGGCGAACGCTGGGTGCGGAACGAGGACGGCACCACCGGCAAGGTCCCGGCCGGAACCACCTTCGAGGAATGGAAGAACGGGCATATAAAATCGGGGGTTGCAGCGCAGAGCGGACCTGGTATAATGGACTCAGTAGAACAGGCGGTCGGAGCGAAAAAAGGGGCTCCCATTGGCCTGGATACCGCCATCACCGGGGCAAACCCGAATTTCTCTTCCGCCCAGGGCTACCGGGTGAACTGCCAAAGGTGTGTGCAGACCTTCGAGCTCCGGCGGAGGGGCTACAATGTCATAGCAAAACCGAAGCCCCGGTCTGGCAATCAGATCTTCTGGGGCTCGGAGTGCTTCGTGGATGCCGCTGGGCAGCCCACCAGCTACACCTTCAATTTGACGGAGGCCGCTGTGAAGCGGGAGCTGGCGGCGGCCCCAGACGGAGCCCGTTACGGCATTTACATCAAGTGGAAAGGCCGGCCGCCGACCGCCCACGTATTTATCGCGGAGAAGTCTGGCGGAGTGGTCCGCTATCTGGACCCGCAGAACGGCAACATGGATGCCTCCGGCTATTTTGCCAGGGGCTCTAAAGGCCATTTCGGATTTTTCCGCATGGATGACAAGCAGATCACGACCGACCAGGGTATTATTTCCGCGACTGTGGAGGTGAAAAAGCCATGACCGAGGAACGGGCAAGAGAAATCCTGCAGGAATACCAGGAAACCGATGAAGAGACCGGCCAGACCTACGGGTTGACGGTCAAGCGCTGCCTTTCCGCTGAAGGGGCGCAGTTCGTGTTTCTGTGCGCCCTGGAGGGAGATCCCGACCAGGAAGTGGAGTATGCCGTTGTGAAGGCAACGGAGGACGTCGTTGTGGTGCCCGCATAGCACCACGGAAAACTGAATCGTTGATGAAAGCACCGAGCTGAACAGCCCGGTGCTTTTTTCATACAAAAATACCGCTGGCCCGGCGGATACAGCAGGGTGGCCGCTATACGGGGACTGGCCCGGTGAACAAGGACGGCGGCAGAAAGGAGCCAGATATGAAATTGCAGTGGTTGAAGGACATCCTGGGAGACAGCTACACCGAGGAGCAGGACGCCAAGGTGTGCGCCGCCCTGGGGGAGCGGTTCGTGGCCCGGACCGACTTCAATGACAAGGTCTCGAAGCTCAAGGAGGCCGAGGCCCAGGTCACGCAGCTCAACACGGCGGTCAAGACCCGCGACACGCAGCTGGAAGAGCTGCGGAAGGCTGCCGGGGACAACGCCGAGCTGCAGAAGCAGATCGACACCCTTACCCAGCAGAACAAGGCCGACAAGGCCAACTACGAGAAGGAGCTGGCAACTATCCGGCTGACTGCGGCCGTGGACGCGGAGCTCACAGCCGCCGGTGCCCGGAACAATGTCGCTGTCCGTGCCGTCCTGGCCGACTTCCTGAAGGACGCCAAGATCGTGGACGGCAAGGTTTCTGCCAAGGTGGGGGACGAGACCGTTACCCTGGCCGCCAAGGTGGACGCGCTGAAGAAGGACGCTGCGACGGACTTCCTCTTTGCCTCTGCCGGTAAAGGCGGCGGGAAATACGAGGGCTGGAAGCCCGGCGAGGGCGGAGACGGCCGGAAGCCCGACGGGGAGAAGAAGCCCTCGGAGATGTCCTATGACGAGCTGGCAGAATACCTGGCTCAGAACCCCGATGCGAAACTGGACTGAGAGGTGACCTTATGAGAAACATGACGACTCCGGCGCGTGCTGTGTCCTTTGAGGACGCATTACGGAATCTGGCCTCCAAACTGACCGGAAAACCGGCTTCCGCACTGCCCCGTACCCAGGAGGGCGTGGTGCAGTATATGGCGGAGCGTATCCCCTCCGTGGATGAATTGGCGGAGGCAGTGACACGTGAGGTGCTCGCCCGGATGGGCGAGTCTACCGCCAATGACGCGCCTACGGCGGGCGCTGACACCCCTGAATTGTCCGGGGCGGGTACAGATACCCAGGAGAGTGAAGGGGGCGTAGGCGCGCCTACAAAGGCCAAATCCGGCCGAAAGAAGAAAACCGACACTGATACTGAGAAAGGATGACTGAACTATGGCAAACGATAAGTTTGACGCGAAGAGCTTTAACCCCCAGGCGTTTAAGTACACAGTGGACCGCGTTCCCCGCACTCGGCTGAACGAGATCCGCAAGTCCCGCGCCCTGACGGGCAACTCGGACATTCGCACCGTGTTCTCTGCGCAGAACGGCACTGCCTATGCCCGGATCGCCATGCGCGGTCTGCTGGACGGTGACGCCGTGAACTACGACGGTAAGACCGACATCACCGCCACTTCCACCAAGACCTTTGAGCAGGGTGTAGTCGTCATTGGCCGGGCCAAGGCGTGGACTGAGTTGGACTTCTCCACCGACATTACCGGCGGCGTAGGCTGGATGGACAACGTGGCCCAGCAGGTGGCCGCCTATTGGGAGGACGTGGACCAGGACACCATCCTGGCAGTCCTCAAGGGCGTGTTCTCCATGACCGAGGGCAAGAGCGGGGAGTTCGTAACCAAGCACACCTACACTGTGGACGGCAACCTGGAGGCCACCACCATGAACTCCGCTACCGCCCAGGCTTGTGGCGACCGCAAGAAGAAGTTCAGCCTGGTGTTCATGCACTCCGCTGTGTCTACCAACCTGGAGAACCTCAACCTGCTGACCGCATTGAAGTTCACCGACAAGGACGGGATCACCCGCGACCTTGCCCTCTATACCTGGAATAGCAAGCTGGTGGTGGTCGACGATGGTATGCCTGCCACCGATGGCTACTTCCCCGCCGATTCGGATACTCCCGGTGCCCTGCAGGTCAAGGATTCCGGTGCCACTACCGGCCAGATCAACAAGTCCGCTGTTACTCCCTACTTCGGCACCGGCACACCGGATACCGACAGCTATGTGGTGGCCGGGACGCAGTATGTGACCTATGTGCTGGGCGACGGCTGCATCAGCTACGAGGACATCGGAGCCCGTGTTCCCTACGAAATGGCTCGCGATCCCAAGACCAAGGGTGGCCAGGACACCCTTTACACCCGCCAGCGCAAGGTATTCGCGCCTTTCGGCATCTCCTATGAGAAGCAGAGCCAGAAGTCCCTCTCCCCCACGGACGAGGAACTGGCCAAGGGCGAGAACTGGTGTCTGGTCCACTCCGGTGAGGAAAGCGAAGGAGAGCGGTCTTACGTGGCCGACAAGGCCATTCCCATCGCCCGTATCCTCTCCAGAGGCTAAAGCTCATGGAGGGCGTGTATGAGGCCGTGGTGGCCCGGCTCTCCATGCTGGGCTATACCGTCACGGATGCCGATAAAGCCGGCCTTGAATACCTGATCCATAAGTGTGAAGTGGACATCCTGACGAACATTAACCACCGGGAGCTTCCGAAGGGCCTCTTTTACACGCTGGTGGATATGGTTGCCGGGCAATTCCTTTTCAACAAAAAGGCTGCTGGCGGGCTGGAGGGCTTCGACTTCGATGCCCCCGCCAAGAGCATCACGGAGGGTGACATCTCCGTGACCTTCGCCGGGGCCAGCGATGGGTCCAGCAGCGCGGAGAGCCGATTCGACGCGCTGCTGGACCGCCTTATGCATCCGCCGGACAGCGTTCTGGCGGCGTTCAGGAGGTTGCGATGGTAATCAATAACCCGGCCTATAAAAAGGCCGTTCAGAGCCTTTGGAACGGCCGTGCCACGGTAACGGTGCGCGTCGGGAGGCTCAATGAAGCCACCGGTCGCACGGAGCCGGTGGAACAGGTCACGGTGAAAAACGCTGCTTGTCGGCTCTCACACAAGACCGTTACCACCACCGAGCCCACCGAGGAAGCGGCGCTGGTGGCGCAGACCGTGGTGCTCTACATTGACCCCTCCGTGGAGATCCCGGAGGGGTCAAAAATCACCGTGACCCAGAATGGCGTCACCTGTTATTATGAGCAGAGCGGAAAAGCGGCCGTGTTCACCTACCACAAGGAGGTCCCCCTGGAGCTCTTCAGGGAGTGGGCGTAATGCGGTGGGGGAGCGTGGACTACCGGCAACTCCAAAAGCTGCGCGACAACCTGGCGAAGCTGGAGCGCGTGGACATGGACAAGTTCTGTCGGGATGTGTCGAAGGAGCTGGCGGCCCGGCTGCTGGCTTTAGTGATCCCACGGACGCCGGTGGGGAAGTACCCGAAGGGCAGCGGAAAGAAAGGCGGGACCCTGCGCCGGGGCTGGACGGCCAAAACAGATGCGGAGGCCGCTACCGGCGGGGCAAAAATTGACCCGAAGGCTTACGCAAACTCGCTGCCAGTGTTCAAGCGGGGACGGACCTTTTACATTGAGGTCATCAATCCCGTCCACTATGCCAGCTATGTAGAGTTTGGGCACCGTACACGTGGGGGCGGCGGCTGGGTGGCTGGGCAGTATTTCCTAACCCTGTCTGAAAAGGACCTTGAGCGGGTGGCCCCCGCTGTGATTGAGAAAAAGCTGGAGGGGCTGCTACGGGAGGCTTTCAATGTCTGAAATCAGTTTTAGCAGTATCTATGACGGCGTGAGCCTTGCACTCCACGCCGCCTTTCCTTCCGTACAAGTGCACGGGGGGAACGTAAAGCAGGGGCTGAACCCTGGGGACCTGAACGTAATTATGCCCTCCGCCGGGAATACCCGCCAGGTAGGGACGCGCTTTCTCCGCACCCCGACCCTGGACGTGATCTACTACCCGAAAGAGGGAATGGCGGAGTGCTGCGAGGTGGCGGAAACGCTGGTCCATGTCCTGGAGGACATCACCACCCCGGAGGGGGACCTCGTACACTGTACCAGCTGCGAATGGTCCGTTGAAGAGGGTGTGCTGCACGTCCTCGTGGAATACGACCACCACGTTTATACCCCCAGAGAACAGGACCTCATGGAAACCTTGGACCTTGAAATGGAGGGGTAAAAATGGCACAGGCCAAGACAACGAAAACCGAAGCGGCCGCCGCTGCTGCCACCTATACCGTGGACCAGCTGGCGGCCTCCAAGAGATATGCCAACCGGCGGGACCTCATCCGGGCCCTGCTGGACAGTGGCAAACGCTACACCTTGGACGAGGTGGACCGTTTGATCGAGAGTTACATGAAAGGACAGGTGAAGTAATATGGCCCTCGGCGGAGGAACCTGGCTCACTCAGAATAAGACCCTGCCCGGTTATTACTGCAACTTCTCCAGTGTGGCACGGGCATCCGCTACGCTTTCCGACCGCGGATACGCAGCAGCCCCCTTTGAACTGGATTGGGGACCGGAGGGGGAGGTTTTCGCCGTGACTTCCGGCGACTTCCAGAAGAACAGTAAGAAGATTTTTGGCTATGCCTATACGGACCCGGCCATGCTGCCGCAGCGTGAGATTTTTACCCACGCGACCACGGTTTATTGCTACCGGCTGGGCACCGGGGCGGTCAAGGCAAAGTGTACCCTGGCAACGGCGAAGTACGGCGGGACCAGGGGCAACAGCATCACCATCGTGGTGGCGGCCAACGTGGACAACGAGGACGCCTGGGACGTGAGCACCATCGTGGACGGCGTTTCCGCCGAGACCCAGACGGTGGAGAAGGCGGCGGACCTGGTGAGCAACGATTGGGTGGACTTCATCACTACGGCCACGCTGGAGGCCACGGCGGGAATGCCCCTGACCGGGGGCAGCAACGCCACGACCATCGACGGCGAGGCGCACCAGGCATTTCTGGACAAGATCGAGCCCTACTCCTTCAATGCGCTCTGCTGCCCGGCGTCGGATGCGACCACCGTGCGGCTCTACCAGCAGTTCTGCAGCCGTGTCCGGGACGAGGTCGGCAGCAAGTTCCAGCTGTCCGCCTGGCAGCCTACCGCGGCGGACTATGAAGGCATCATCGGCGTTTGGAATACGGTCACCCACCCGGAGATCGCCAATGTTCCCTCGCACTACCTGGTCTATTGGGTGGCCGGGGCAGAGGCCGGCTGCGCGGTGAACAAGTCGCTCACCAACTTCAAGTATGACGGCGAGCTGACTATCGACACCAACTACAGCCAGGCGGAGCTGGAGGCCGCCCTGAAGGCGGGCAAGTTCATGTTCCACAACGTGAACGGCGACGTGCGGGTGCTGGAGGACATCAACACCCTGCTCACCCTGTCCGACACCAAGGGCGAGATCTTCCAGAGCAATCAGACCATTCGTGTCTGCGACCAGATCGCCAATGACACCGCCGTGCTGTTCGCTACCAAGTACCTGGGCACTGTTCCCAATGACGCCAGCGGCAGAGCCTCCCTGTGGGGTGACATCACCAAGCTCATCCAGAGCCTGAACGACATCCGGGCGGTGGAGAACTTCGACCCGGAGATTGTGACCTGTGAGCAGGGCGATACCAAGAAGGCGGTGCTCTGCGTCGTCAACGGCCTGAACGTGGTGAACGCGATGGCCCAGCTCTATATGAGCGTCATCATCCAGTAAGGGAGGGAGAGAAATGTCTAAGGCAACTATGAACACCCAGGACGCCGTCAGCGCCAACTTCGCGGAGTGCTTCGTCACCATCGACGGGACCCGCTACTCCATGCTGATGGCGAAGGAGTTCGAGGGTAAGGCCACCGTGAACACCAAGGAGGTCTACAAGCTGGGCAACCCGGTGGTGGGCCACAAGGCCCAGACGATGGCGCTGGCCTTTTCCATGACCATCTACAAGTGCACGGAGATTTTCGACACGGTGGTGGAGCAGTTCCTCAAGACCGGCGTAATGCCCACCTTCACGGTGCAGACCTCCAACGACGATCCGGCCACTTCCGTGGGCCGGAGCACCAAGATTTACAACGACTGCATTCTGGACGGCGACGTGCTGCTCTCCATGTTCAACGCAGAGGGAGACTTCGTGGAGCAGACCATCGAGGGCTACTGCGACAGCTTCACCCGCCCGGAGCAGTACACCAACCCGTCCTATATGTAAGAAGGGAGATTTGACCTATGAGCAATCTGTCCGCGTTTATGCAGCCCAATGTGGAGCAAGTAAAGAATCACAAATACGTCGCCTCCCACCGAATCAAGGGGGAGGACGGCAAGCCCGTGGAGTGGGAGATCTGCTGTATCTCCGCCGACGAATACGCCCGCATCCGGGGTGCCTGTATTCGCCAGGTGCCTGTGGCGGGCAAAAAGGGACAGTACACCCAGCAACTCGACACCTATGCCTTCCAGGCTCGTGTGGCCGCCCGTTGCACGGTATTCCCGGACCTCAACAATGCCGAGCTGCAGAACAGCTGGGGGGTTGCCAAGCCGGAGGAGCTGATTGGCAAGCTGCTGATCGGCGGTGAGTTTGACGACTATGTGACTGAGGTGTTCCAGCACAATGGTTTCAAAACCGAGGACGAGTTGGTTAACGACGCAAAAAACTGATAATAGACGGCGACCCGGAGGCCAACTTCGCACATTTTTGCTTACAGCGATTTGGGTGGCCGCCGTCCAAGTTTTTGAATCTGCCAAGCCGTGAGCGGGCCTTCGTGATAGCATCCATCAATGTCCGTTGCGAGGCGGAGAGGAAAAAGGAAGCCGAGTTGAAAAGCAAAATGAAGCGAGGCAAGCGCCGATAAACGCGGCGGACTTGACACTGCACCGTTTGATGGCTATGATGGGGCTATAAGCATGAAGGATGGTGCACGGATATGGGGTTATTTAAGCCAAAGCTGAATCCAGAAATCAGGGCCAAGGCCGAGCGGCCGGGGGTCAGGGTGTTTGTATCCGTCCCCAGCGCGTCCGGGCTTCCGGTCCCAGAGCGGACACTCGCGCAAGTGTACTATTTTGACGACCGCATCGAGATTGACGCTGGGGGCGTAGAGTACGACCTCAGTATGGACAGGATTCAGAGCGTAAGCATCCAGACAAACGTGGACCGGCAGACCCAGTTTGTCAGCAGCGCGGGCGGCGCACTCCTTGGAGCCGCAGTTGCGGGGCCTATCGGAGCAGCCGTGGGCGGCCGGGTCAAGGAGAAACAGACGCAGCAGACGGAATCCTATCTGATAATTCACTACATCGGAAAGGACGGGACTCCGGCGGTACTTTCCTTTTTCGCTACGCACACGCCGAAGTGCCGAGAGCTGGCCGAGCTCTTTCAAAAGCGACCACACCAGCACACTAAAATCGAGCTTTAAGCAGAGCCACTCTCCCATGGCGGGAGGGTGGCTCTTTCTATGCCCAAATGGGAGGTGAGTTCGTGGCAACGATCAGATCGCAAATGGTCCTAAATGACGGTATCAGCGGAGTGCTGAAAAGAATCACAAACGGACTGAGTACGACCCTCAATGCATTTGAGCAGGTCCAGCGGGCCTCTGGGCGAGCGGTAAACGTGACCCAAATCCAGGCGGCCAGAGCGGCGCTGGCGGAGGCGAACCGGGATGTCGACAACATGGCAGAAGCCTACCGTCGGGCAGCGCAGCAGGAAGAAGTTCTTAACAAGGGGCTTCGAAATGGGCTTCGAAATGGGGTAAGTGCTGCGGACGGACTGTTGGGCAAGGTCAAAGGCATTGTGACGACGCTGGCTGCCGGAGCGGGAGCGAAAGCGGTCCTCGGATTATCCGACCAACTTGCCAGTAGTTCGGCCCGCCTGTCGCTTATTGTCGACGACGGCGGCTCCGTAGACGCGCTGGAGCAGAAAATCATGGCCTCAGCGCAGAGGTCCAGGGCATCCTACTTGGGCACGATGCAGACGATTAGCAAGCTAGGGCTTCAGGCCGGAGATGCGTTTAATAGCAACGACGAACTGATTCGATTTACGGAACTGCTGAATAAGAACTTCGTCATCGGCGGATCGTCTGCTACAGAACAGGCAGCGGCTATGTACCAGCTAACTCAGGCTATGGGCTCGGGACGCCTCCAGGGCGATGAGTACCGCTCTATCATCGAGAATGCGCCCATGCTTGCCGGAGCCATTGAGGACTATATGAGAAATGTGCAGGGAGCAACGGGGGCAATGAAGGACTGGTCCTCGGAGGGCCTCCTGACCGCAGACGTTATCAAGGCAGCGGTTTTCAACTCCGCTGATGAAGTAGAGGCCCGCTTCCAGCAAATGCCCATGACTTGGGGGCAGGTGTGGACACAGATGCAGAATAAGGCCATAGCGGCCTTTGACCCGGTCCTTTCCAAGCTAAATCAGGTTGCGAACAGTGGGCGGTTTGAGACGGTGACCGACGGTATTGTGAACGGGCTGGCCACCATAGCCGCTGTGGCGGGTGTGGTTCTTGACTTACTGATAAGCGGCGGCTCTCTAGTGGTAGATAACTGGAGCTGGCTGGAGCCCATTGTGTGGGGGCTGGTGGCGGCTTTCGTCGTTTACAATACCGTGGCACTTATCACAAACGGTATCAACGCGGCCACGGCGCTTGCAGAGGGCGTAAAGGCCGCAGCTCTGGCTATGAGTACCGGGGCCACCTTTGCCGCCACGGCGGCCCAATACGGGCTCAATGCGGCCCTGCTGGCGTGCCCTATTACCTGGATAGTGGTCCTCGTCATCGCCCTTGTGGCGGCCTTCTACGCGGCCGTGGCGGCCATCAACCACTTTGCCGGGACGTCCCTGTCCGCAACAGGAATCGTCATGGGCGCTTTCGCTGTGGCGGGAGCGTTTATTATCAATCTGATTCTGGGCGTGGTGAACTTCGTCATCGGAATTGGAGTGGAGCTCTATAACCTGATTGCCACCTTTGCGAACTTCTTTGCTAATGTGTTCAATGACCCCGTGGGAGCCATCATCAACCTATTCGCCGGAATGTTTGACTTCATTTTAGGAATCGTCCAAAGCGCTGCATCGCTGATTGATACTGTGCTGGGCACCGATATGTCTAGTGCGGTGGCTGGCTTCCGTAACACGGTGGCCACAAAGGTAGAGGAAATCGTTGGCGATCAAGTTGAGGTCATGGAGAAGTTGAACGCCTCCGACTATCAGATTCAGCGGATTGAGTACGGAGATGCATGGGCTGCTGGAAACAGCCTGGGACGCGGCATCGAAGACGCGGTGGGCGGCCTGTTTAACTTTGACCTTGGGGCCGCCGAAAACTATGGAGCTGACTCCCCCTTTGCGCTGGACGACATCTCCAATAATGCGGCCATGACAGCGGCCAATACTGGAGCCGCCGCTGATGCTCTAACGGCGACTACAGAGGAACTAGAGTATCTCCGGGATATTGCGGAACGGGACGCCATTAACCGCTTTACGACCGCCGAGGTCCGCATCGATATGACCGGCATGACGAACCGAATCGAAGGTAACGCAGACCTGGACGGCGTGATTTCCGAGCTGACCGACGGCTTTACTGAAGCGCTGGTTACGGCGGCAGAGGGGGTGCACACATGAGTTATTCCTGCTACCTCGGCGGGGTGGAGTGGCCCACCCCGGAGAAGCTGCAGCTGAAGATCAAGGGCAAAAATAAAACCCTGGTCCTGCTCAATGAGGGAGAGGTCAACTTCCTGCGGGCCCCCGGCCTTACAGAGCTCGTGGTGCCTTTTGACCTCCCCATGCTCACCGGGGCCTATTCCCCGGACCGCTACCTGGGGATTTTGGAGAACCTGAAAGCGAACCGGGAAACCACGCAATTCATCCTGGTACGGGCCTCCCCTTCCGGCCGGAGCCTCTTTGACACCAACATGAAGGTGAGCGTGGAGGATTACACCATCACCGAGGAAGGGAAGAACGGCCTGGATGTTTCCATCGACGTCAACCTCAAGCAGTGGCGGGACTACGGGACAAAGACCGTGACCGTGGAAACCCCGCAGGACCAGGCGGAGAGCACGTCGACGGTGACCGTGGAAAAGGAGCGGGACGAGAGCACCGCTCCAACGGCCAAGACCTACACGGTAAAGGCCGGCGACTCCCTCTGGGCCATCGCGGCCAAATACTATGGCAGCGGAGCCGAGTACAGCAAAATCTACAACGCAAACACGGACAAGGTGAGTAACCCTAACCTAATCTATCCGGGGCAGGTGCTTACCATCCCATGACCTACGAGTTGCTGATCCAGCACAACGGGGTTATCATGCTGCCCCCCGTGGTGGAAAGCGTGAGCATCGAATGGGAGCGCCAAGGCCAGCCCGGCAAGCTCACCGCCGAAGTGGTAAAGACGCCGGGCCTCAGCTTCCAGGAAGGGGACCCCTGCCGTTTTTCCGTGGACGGCACCCCCCTTTTCTATGGCTTTGTGTTCGAGAAGAGCCGGAAGGGGAGCACGGACGAGATTATTCAAATCACCGTGTACGACCAGCTCTACTACCTGAAGAACAAGGACACCTATGTCTATTCCGGCAAGACGGCGACGGCGGTTCTCCGTATGATCGCCGAGGACTTCCAGCTCAATGTGGGCAGCCTGGAGGACACCGGCTATGTCATTGGAAGCCGGGTGGAGGATAACCACACCCTTTTTGACATCATCCAGAATGCCCTGGACGAGACCCTTAAGGCGACATCCCAGATGTACGTCCTCTATGATGACGTGGGCAAGCTGACGCTGAAAAATATCGGCAGCATGAAGCTGGGGCTGCTCATTGACGAGGAAACGGCCGGGGATTTCGACTACAAGAGCTCCATCGCTTCCCAGACCTACGACAAGGTGAAGCTCTGCTATGAGAACAAGGATACCGGGCAGCGGGAGATCTTCGTCGCCCAGGACAGCGCCAACATCAATCAGTGGGGCGTGCTGCAGTACTATGAAAAGCTGGACAGCACGACCAATGCGAAAGCGATGGCCGACGCGCTGCTGGGGCTCTATAACACCAAAACCCGAACACTCAAGCTGAAAGACGTGCTGGGGGACTGCCGTGTTCGAGCGGGGACCCTCCTGGTCGTCATGCTGGGCCTTGGGGACATCAATCTCTCCAACTACCTCATGGTGGAACAGGTCAAGCACAGCTTCAGCAACGAGCAACACCTTATGGACCTGAATATGCGAGGTGGTACGTTTGTCACTTGACCTGAATGCTCTGGTGCGGGCAGTCAAGAAAGCGGCGGTTGAAGCCGTCCGAGCAGAAAATCCGATGGGCGTATGCCACGGGACCGTGACGGGCATCTCCCCGCTGGAGATCACCACGGACCAGAAGCTGATACTTGGGGAGAAGCAGCTTGTCCTCACCAACGCCGTCCGGGACTACACGGTGGAGATGACCGTGGACCACGTAACCGAAGTCATCAGCCACGGGCATCCGGTAACGGACACCTACACCGGCGGCGGCACCGCCCAGCCGGTGGACCATTCGCACCCCTACAAGGGGCGGAAATCCTTCCGGGTGCACCTGGGGCTCAAAATGGGGGAGAAGGTCATCCTGGTACGCTGTGACGGCGGCCAGCAGTTCGTGGTCCTGGACAGATGGGAGGCACCGTGATGGCAACTTTACCAACTACCGGAGATGACCTCGACCTGGTCTCCTTCACCGTGGAAACGCAGCCCAGCGACACCTATAAGCTGGACATCGAGCACAGCCGGGTGCGGGGTATGACAGACGAGCAGGATGCAGTGCGCCAGGCGGTCTATCTCATCCTGAATGTCGAGCGCTACGCCTACCCTATCTATCCCCGGAGCTACGGCTCCGAGCTGACCGACTTGATCGGCAAGCCAAAGGACTACGCCATGAGCGAAATCAAGCGCCGGATCACCGAGGCGCTGCTCCAGGATGACCGCATTACCACTGTGGACAGCTGGGAGTTTGAAACTGGCCGGAATTGGGTGCTGGCCCGGTTTGTGGCCCATACCATATTCGGTGAAGTCGAGGCCGAAAAGGAGGTGGCAATCTGATGTTTGAAAACATGACCTATGAAGCGCTGCTTGCAAGGGCCCTCTCCAGGGTGACCTCCGTGGGGGACAAGCGGACGGGCTCTATGGTGATGAATGGTGTGGCCCCCTCTATGGCGGAGCTGGCCCAGCTCTATATTGCGGCCGACTTCGTTTTTCAGGCGACCTACATCGCAACGGCTCCCCGTGAGTACCTGATCCGCCGGGCGGCGGACCGCAACATGGCCCCGTATCCCGCCAGCGCTGCTGTGTTCCGAGCAGAGTTCAATATTGAGGTGCCGGAGGGGACCCGCTTCTCCTGTGAGGACCTGAACTTCGTGGTGACCGCCCGCATGGACACGGAGTACGACACGGGGACCGGCCTCAGCCACCAGGTCACCTGCGAGACCGCCGGGGCGGCCGCCAACGATTACAGCGGCACCCTGATCCCGGTGGAGTATGTGCAGGGGCTTACCCGTGCGGAGCTCGTGGAGCTGCTGATCCCCGGAGACGACGAAGAGGAAACCGAGGCATTCCGGCAGCGGGTCCTGGATAGCTTTCAGTCGCAAGCCTTCGGCGGGAACCAGGCAGACTACCGGGAAAAGGTGCTGGCGATGGACGGTGTGGCGGCCGTCAAGGTCCATGCCGTGTGGAATGCAGACGTATCCCCCTCGGCGCTCGTCCCTGGGGAGGCCGTGGACACCTGGTACACCGGAATCATCAGTTCCCTGGAAGAGCCGGTGGCCGCCTGGCTGACGGCGGTTTATACGGCGGCCAAGAACAAGAAGCTCACCGTGGGCGGAACCGTCAAACTGGTAATCCTGGCCTCGGACTACGGGGCCCCATCTCCCACGCTGATTGAAGAAATCCAGACCGCCATCGACCCGGTGCAGAACGCCGGGGAGGGCTTGGGGCTTGCCCCAATCGGGCACGTCGTCACGGTGGCTGGTGTCACGGCGGAGACCGTGAATATCGAGCTGCACTTGACCTACGCCTCCGGGTGGAATTGGGATTCGACAAAGAGCTACGTGGAAGCGGTCATAGACGATTATTTTGAGGAGCTGGCCCGCAACTGGGCGAGCTCTGATTTTTTGACCGTCCGCATCTCCCAGATCGAGAGCCGTATCCTCTCCGAGTGCTCCAGCATGATAACCGATATTGGGGGCACGAAGATCGATGGGAAAGAGAGCAACCTTGCCCTGGACCCGGACAGCATTCCCGCCAGGGGGGTGGTATCCGATGGATAGGAAGCTTTTGGACTACTTGCCCCCGGTGCTGCGGGAGGTTCTGGAGTTCCAGACCATCAATGCAGCAAATGAGCCGGAAATCGCGGTGGCCTGGGATGCAGCAGCGCTTCTGCTGGCAAATCAGTTTCTGGAGACCGCCGACGAGAATGGGGTGGCCGTGTGGGAGCGGGAGCTTAAAATCTACCCCAAAGACACCGACACCCTGGAGGTCCGCAAGGCCCGCATAAAGGCTATGTGGAATCTGGAACTCCCTTATACCGTGCCCTGGCTCCGAAACTGGCTGACGGGCCTCTGCGGGCCGACAGGGTACGAGCTCACGGTGTCGGACTACACCGTGGACATCCAGCTCGACTACAACGCGCTCCCCGACGCAAACAGCCTGGCGGGCGAAATCCTGGATATGCTGCTGGCAGTCAAGCCCTGCAATATGCTGGTGCTTATGACCGCTTTTCTGCAGTCTTACGGGACCATCTCCCACGGGGCATTCACGGAACAGTCCAGCTATATGGAAATCTGGCCCCACATTGTTAACGAGCTGGAGAGCACCGGCGGCGTGATGATTGCGGGCCCGCTGGAATACAGCACAGTCCTTGAAATCCACCCGGCAGAATAGGAGGAAAGAGAAATGCCCGAAAAAACCTATGGTACCGTAATCACCAGCAGCGGGGCAGCCCTGATTGCGGCGTGTATCCTGAACGGCACGAAGCTCCCCATCACGGACGCCGCCGTGGGCGACGGCGACGGGGCCTACTACCAGCCCACTGTGGACCAGATGGAGCTGAAGAACAAAAAGTGGGAGGGCGAGATCGCCAGTGCCACCATCAGCACCACCACCGCAAACATGATCGATGTAAAAATTATCGTCCCGGCGGACGTGGGCGGCTTCATCGTCCGAGAGGCCGCTATTTACTCCGATGACGGAACGATGGTCGCCGTATGCAACACCCCCGACACGGAGAAGGTGGCAATCGACGAGGGCGTGTCCGGCAAGCTGACCCTGCTCATGCACCTTATCGTGGCGGACACCTCCGTCCTGCAGTTCGTTATCAACCCCTCCCTGGACACGGTCAGCGAAGAGGACCTGGCGGCGGCCATCGAGGCTCACAACGAGGACCCGGAGGCGCATCCGGACATCATCGAGCGGATCGACGCCATTACTCATACCATCAGCACGGTCCCCACGCAGAGCGGCAGCCTGACCTATACCGGCTCCCCGCAGAGCCCCACGTGGAACGGCTACAACCCGGACACCCTGACCCTGGGCGGGGTCACCCAGGAGACCGACGCCGGGACCTACGAGGCCACGTTTACCCCCAAGGATGGCTACACCTGGGACGGGGAAGACACCTCCGCCAAGACAGTGCAGTGGACCATTGGACGAGCCACGGTGGCGGCTATCCCCACGCAGAGCGGTAGCTTGACCTATGACGGCGGCTCCAAGACCCCGACCTGGAACGGCTACGACAGCGCCAAGCTGACCCTGGGCGGCACTACGAGCGGGACCGATGCTGGCAGCTATAACGCTACCTTTACTCCGACCAAGAATTATCAGTGGTTTGATGGCTCCACTGCGGCCAAGGACGCCGCATGGTCCATCGGGCGGGCTACGGTTGCGACAGCGCCCACTCAAAGCGGCTCCCTGACCTATACCGGCTCCGTCCTGACTCCGCAGTGGAGCAACTATGATCCGGCAAAGCTGACGCTGGGCGGAGATAGTAGCGGCGTGAACGCTGGCAGCTATAATGCTACATTCACACCGACAGGGAATTATCAGTGGTCCGGCGGCGGTACAGGTCCGCAGACGGTACAGTGGACTATCGGGAAGGCTGCCGGAAGCCTATCCCTCAACCCGCAGACCCTGACGTTGAACTCCAGCACAAAGAGCGGGACCATTACCGCCGTCCGGGCGGGTGACGGAACTGTTACGGCGGAATCCAATGCCACCGGCGTGGCCTCTGTGAGCGTGTCCGGCAATACCGTCACTGTGACTGGACAATCCTATGGCACTGCCGTTATCACCGTCCATGTGGCTGCCGGGACGAACTACACGGCCCCCGCCTCCAAGACCTGTAACGTGACAGTGAATGTATTCGACGATTCTCTGAGCGCCAACACCTGGGCGGCGATCCGTGCGGCAAGTGACGCCAACGAAGCGGCCAATGTGTGGAGTGCGGGAGACACCAAGCCCATCAACCTCAACGGCACGGTGGGGACCCTGGCGCTCAGTAACCTGCAGGTCGACGCATTCATTGTCGGCTTTAACCACAATGCCAGCCGGGAGGGCAGCAACCGCATCCATTGGGCTATCGGCAAGATCAGCGGCACCCAGGTCGCGCTGTGTGATAGCAACTACAACAACGGCTTTACGGACGGCCGGAAGGGGTTCAATACCAACCACTGGGGGAACTACAACTACGGCGGCTGGAAGGGCTGTGACGCTCGGTATGACATCCTGGGCAGCACCAACAAGCAGCCCAGCGGCTACGGCAGTTCGCCAAGCTCCGGCCGGGTGGGCTACGATCCACAGAGCTACGACATCGTGAACAGCCCCGTGGCGAACACACTGATGGCGGCGCTACCCAAGGACCTTCGGCAAGTAATGAAGTCCGTGACCAAGTTTACGGACAACGTAGCGGGGGGAACTGGCGACGTGGCCGGAAACGTGTCGTCCTCGGTGGATTATCTGTTCCGCTTTGCGGAGAAAGAGATCTACGGCGGAAGCCGTACCTATGCCAACAGTTACGAGGGCGGCTATCAGGAACAGTACCAGTATTTTAAGGCTGGTAACAATAAGCAGCTTTATCGGCATGACAGCCGGGGCGCGGCTGTTTGGGCTCCGCTGCGCTCCCCTCGTTACAGTTACACCACTCACTTCGGCGCGGTGGGCGCGGGCGCGGGCGGCGGTGTCGACGGTTACCTTGCAAACTACTGCGGGGGGCTTTTCGCCGGCTTTACCGTCTAATCCTCCGCAGAGCTATCCCGACCTGATCCCGCCCCCGTAAGGGGGCGGCCCAGCGTGAGAAGGATCAGGCCGAGAGAAAGAAAATAAAATCGGGCGCGTAAGCGCCCGACGCGAATTTTCAAAATCACCACTCCCGTGATTTTTTGCCGAACTTCGATATTTTATAGCGAAAACTGATAGACCGAGGGAGAGAGGAATTCTCCCCCGGCCGGGGCTGTGTTATACTGGCCCTTATCTGGGCGCTGAAAGGGGTGAGAGTATGTCGGTACTTGCACAAAAACGCACCGTGAGCAAGGCGGAGTTCATCAACGTGGCAAATCAAATCTATGTTGAAACGATGAACTTTTTGACCCGGCTGTCCGCACGATATTCCCGGCTGATTGCAGAGCCCGTGGCCAAGCTGGCCGGAGAGGTCAAAGACCATTCGGAGAAAGCAAACAGCTTCTTCCCATCTGACGCGCAAAGGGTACAACTGAGGACGGCTCATCTTCTGGAAGCACGGGCCTCGTTGATGGCGCTGGACTCCCGGCTGACAGACTGCTACCAAGTCATGATGCAGAACCCGGAGGGGTGCTTTACCACCTCTAAGGGAAAAGCGGTCGGGCCGAAGGATGCCATCGAAAAGCTGGATAAAATGGCTCAAAACCTGGGTGAGCTGATTGACCGGGAAAATGAACTGCTGAAAGGCCAGATCAAAAGCACCGGACAACGGCTGAAAACCTGACTGTGCATTGGGTGTATTTCTGTTAATTTGCCCTGCGGCTGTTTGGGCTCCGCTGCGCTCCCCTAATTACAATAACAACAATAACTTCAGCGCGGTGGGCGCGGGCGCGGGCGGCGGTGTCAACAATTACAATGCAAACAACTGCGGGGGGCTTTTCGCCGGATTTTACGAAACTACGGGGTCAAATGGAGTAACAGGGCCAAGGCCCAGGTGAAAGACGACCTTCGTAAAAGGAGAAATACTGCCCTGGGTGGAAATCCCTAAAACTGCCCCGCTTGGGAAAGCGGGATGGGGTATAACCTATTTTATAGCCGATACCCTTTCTTTTGATGCCCTTGCACGGACGCTTCTTGCATGGCGGGCGTATGTGCCTATTCCCGTTTCATGTGTCAGGGCAAAGCAGATTAGACGGCACCCTACAATTTATCTGTACGAAAGGCGAATACTTTTATTATGAACAGTCAGGAACGGAGAGAAGGCCGCTACCAGCGGCGAAAAGAGAAGCGGCGGAAAAAGCGGGAGGGCCGTTGCGCCGCTCTGGGATCGCTGGCAGAAGTGTTCAGCTACCGGAAGATGTTCTTTTATGGCCGCAAGTGCTGCAACGGAGTACGGTGGAAGCAGTCAGCCCAAAATTTTGAGATGCACTTATTCTCCGGCACCGCCCGGCGGCGGAGAGAAATTTTGAATGGGACCTGGAAGCCGAAGAAGTGTATCCATTTTACTCTATGCGAGCGCGGGAAGGTACGGCCCATTGATGCGCCGCACATCACAGACCGGCAAGTGCACAAGACCCTCTGCAACGAGGTCCTTATACCGCTCTATACCCCCAGCATGATACACGACAATGGAGCCAGCCAAATCGGGAAGGGGCTGCACTGGCACTTCGACCGGGTCAAGCAACACCTCGCCTGGCATTATCGCCGTTACGGACGGGAGGGCGCTGTCCTCCAGATTGACCTGAAAAGTTACTTTCCCAATGCGCCCCACAACTTGATCTACCAGCGACACGAACAGCTGATACCATCTCCGGATTTGCGAGAGCTTGCGGACAAGATCATATACTTTTCCCCCTGCACCACACCTGGCCGGGGAATGCCACTTGGCGTGGAGCCAAGCCAGCAGGAAATGGTGGCGCTCCCAAGTTCAATCGACAACTGGATGCTCTGTCAGGCTAAAGCCGAATACGGTGCGCATTTCATGGACGACTATATTCTGGTCTTTCCAACCATCGAAGAAGCCAAGCGGATGGGGCATGAGATTGTGCGGCGGTTCGAATCCATGGGAATCCGGGTAAACAAGAAGAAGTGTAAGGTCACCCCGCTTACCAAACCGTTCCGCTTCTGCAAAGCGAAGTTTACGCTGACGGAGAGCGGGAAGATCCGGGTGAATGGGAGCCGGGACGGAGTCAAACGGGCCAGACGCAAACTGAAACTGTTCTACCGGGAGTTTAAGAAAGAAAAGCGGGACTTCAAAAGCATTGAGCAGTATATGGAATGCCAGGGTGCTTATTATCGCAGTTTTGACGACCATGGGCGGCTGCTGCGCCTGCGGCGGCTATACCATGCCATATTTTTTGGAGGTGCAACCGAATGTTCAAAATCCTCAAAGGCGGGACTCAACTCGGCATGACCGAGGCCCTCAGTTACATCAAAAAAGCCAAGAATGGCTGCTACGTCCTATGCTCGGAGCCGGAGGCTTCGGGCATTGTTTTTTCCGGGACACCTTACCAGCTGGCAGGACGACCGGAAATGGGAGACGTAGAGACGGTCACAGTGGAGGAAGCAGACGCTGGGACTGAACTACAGCTCGTGAACCATACCGTGACGGCCGCCGCCCGGCTGTCTGGGCAGATGGAAGTAGCGGCCCGAAGATATGTCCAGGCCGCCACCGACATCGACGACAGCTCCGCTTTGTCTATGCCGGATCTGTTCAAGACCTGGGCCGAGGTGTTGGCCGCCGGGACCGAGCTCACCAAAGACACCATCATCAACGACGGCGGAGTCCTGTATAGAGTCGTGCAGCCAGTGACGCCTCAGGAGCACCAGCCCCCGCACGGCGAGGGAATGCTGGCAATTTACCGGCCCATCGACACCGCCCATACCGGGACACAAGAGGACCCCGTTCCGTTTGTGTACGGCATGGACACGGAGCAGGGAAAGTATTACAGCTTCGAGGGTAAGACCTATCTCTGTAATCTTACAATGACACCCTGCGTGTGGGCTCCGGGTACGCCCGGCTTGTGGCAGTGGTCGGAGGTGACGGAGTAATGGGGCAGTATGTGGCCAGAAAGCGGGCCAGGTTTTATAGCGGAGGCCGACAAGTCAATATCCCTTGGGGAGCCGTCCTGGATGAGCAGGACGGCTCTCTTTATTGGCAGGGCCGACCGCTATGCCGGATCAGCAGCCAGAACGCCTACGACTACTTCAGCCGGAACGACGACGGCAACGGGAAGCTCCGGGGTCAGCTCGTTGGGGCTATCCTGAGCCGTCTGGAGCGGCGAGACGCCAACTATCAGGCCCGCTGGGATCTGGTATGGGAATCCCCACTGTGCCAGCCCTACAAGCGGCCAGAGCACGAGGGCTGGTGGGTGTGGAACTACGCTTTTTATAATGCGCCGATTCCTGACCTGCAGCACATCGCCGCACTTGTCGGAGCAAAAAGGGGGTGAGTCCAATGGTTCAAATCGAAGTTGGAGAACTGGTGATGGCCTTCATCGTCGCCATGGGAATCCCGTCGGCGGTGATGGGGCTCATTGTCTGGCGTCTAAAAGGCCGGATCGAGGACAAGGAGAGGGCCCAGGACAAGAAGAATGAGGATCAGCAAGAGCTGATCCTCATTCTCGTCCAGAGCACCAGAGCCAGCATAGCCCTCGGGGAAGCCACTGCGAAGGCCGTCCAGCGCATTCCCGATGCCCACTGTAACGGGGATATGCATTCGGCTCTGGAGTACGCCACCAGCATCAAACACAAGCAGAAGGAATTTCTTGACCGCCAAGGCATTCACGCCCTGTTGGATGATTGAAAGGAGCGCATAGTATGAACGAAAAAATTATCAAACGCCTGGCCGCCCTCATGTCTGTCAAGAGCATTGTCACGCTGGCACTGACGGGGGTGTTCGCTTTTATGGCGTGCACTAACCAGATCAGCCAGGACTTCATGACAATCTATGCGGTCATCATCGCATTCTATTTCGGCACTCAGAGCCAGCGGATTCAGGATGCCGTGGACGGAGGTGACAAGCATGACGGAACTGGAACTGCGGAATAAAGTCGTAGATGTCATGCAGAGCTGGCTGGGGTGGTCTGAGGCCAACGGAAAGTTCCGCACCATCATCGACCTCTATAACACCCAGCGGCCTCTCCCCAGGGGCTATGCCGTCCAGTACGACGACGAGTGGTGCGCCACCTGCGTCACTGCCGCCGGTATCCAGGCCGGGCTCCAGGACATCATCCTGGGGGAGTGCGGCTGCGGGAAGATGATAGAACTCTACCGGGCTGCCGGTCGCTGGGAGGAAAACGACGCATACCGGCCGGAGCCCGGCGACATCATCATGTATGACTGGCAGGACACCGGCAAGGGAGACAACACCGGCGGGGCTGACCACGTTGGTATCGTGGAGAAGGTGGTGGGCAGCACCATCACCGTCATTGAAGGGAACAAGGGGGAGGCAGTGGCCCGGCGGACGCTGGCTGTGAATGGCCGGTATATCCGTGGCTACTGCCTCCCTGACTATGCAAGCAAGGCAGAGGAGGACGATGATATGGATCAGACCAAGTTCAACGAAATGTTCAAGACGGCCCTGGCTGCCCACCAGCGTGAGCTCATGGACAACGACTGCGGTGAGTGGAGCCGGGAGGCCCGGGAGTGGGCTATCAGTGTGGGCTTGTTCGTCGGAAACGGCACCACCGCCGACGGCCAGCCCAACTATATGTGGGGCAGTCCTCTGACCCGTGAGCAGGCCGCCCAGCTTTTCTATCGGTATGCCCAGCGGCACGGGCTGGCGTGATGAGCGGTGGGAAGCGCCTGGCCGGGGGCAAAAGCCGGAGGAGGCCGGACCTGTCGCAGTTCTCCAAATGGATGATAGCTGACATTCGGCCGCTCTTGTGGATCGTCACGGTGGGCGGCCTTGCCCTGGCTGCCTACTGTGTCCGGGTGGGCTACACCGGCTCCCTTCCGTGGATCTCTGCTATGGTGGGTCTACCCTGGACGGCGCACGGGACCGTCTGCGCTTTCTATTTGAACCTGTGCAAGTCAGACCACAGCGAGGGCGGCATCACTTATGAGGCAGCGAAGGCCGCCAACTTCAACGTGCAGCAGGATCCAGAGGGCTCCATCGACAGCCCGGCAATATGAGGACGCGCCCCCTGCGGAAAACCACCGCAGGGGGCGCTTTCGTTTTGCCCTCTGTTTGCCCCATATCCGGCCCGTGTCGGCCTTTTAGGTCCGGGAGGGGTAAACATACCGGGGACCCCCTGAAAGCCCCTGTTTTTTCTTCTGGAAAAAACAGCGCTGCACGGGAGAGCGGAGGGGTAGTTTTAGGGGGCGGATAAGAAAGCGGCGACAGGCCCTTTTGTGGGCCCGTCGCCGTCTGGAGTATTCGGTTCAGTATGCGGTCTCGAAACCATGCCGCCGGAGGTACTGCTCGACCTGAGCTTCCTGGGTGAAAATGCGGGATTTCTTCTTTTGCTTGTCCCGGCCCAGGATGAGCGTGCTGCCGATCCCTTTCAGAACGTACTGGACCTTTCCGTTCTTCTCGACCACGTTGTAGTAGAGGGCCTCGCCCTTCGCATTTTCCATTCTCGGCATATCCGCCGCCCCCTTTGTCCTATGTCTTGGCCTGCCATCATCAGCGCCGGGCGGCCGGTCCCAGCGGACGGCCCCACATGGGGCCGTTTCGGCTTAGTATTCGATTCGATAGCCGTTGTAGGGAAATTCTCTGGCGGACTTGGCGGCTTCGGTGAGCGCCTGGGCGAAAGCCACGGCCTCGTCGGCGGGAACAGCTCCGATGCTGGCCCAATTAACACCCAGGTTAATTTCCGGGTGGTCCAGGCTCCCGCCCAGATCAGTGATGGAAATGCGGTCATCTGTCTTGCTCTGAAGTTCCCGCAGGGCTAAGTAATACTCACGGTATGAAACCTCTTTCATATCTTTTTCCTCCTTTGCCCTCGTGACCTCCGGGGCGGGTTATCCGTTATTCTTCAGCGCTGGCCCAGACATCGTGGGCGGTAGCATATTTTGCAGCGACGGAACTTGTGTCGTCAAAGAAAACCACGCGCCTGCACAGCCATCCGTACTCGGTCCCCAGAACCATATTGATACCGTCAAGCATTCCCTGCGCTTTCTCAAAGTTTTCAGCGGCGATAGCGTTCAGCTTATGAGCTTGCTCTTTTGTCAGTTTCATATTTCCCTCCTGGCTTGCGGCCTGTTGTAAATTCGATTTATCGAACTTTCTGATTATAATATAGCTCGATAAATAGAATTTGTCAAGGGGCATTTTGCTCTTTCAATCGAATTTTTTTTTGAAGGCCAGAGAAAGCCTCCGGCCGGTGGAAAATCCCGCTGCTTTGTCCCGGAAGCGTTCAGGGACGAGAGCGACAACAGCGACAAAGCCTGGTTGAGACTGTCGCTGTTGTCGCTCTCGTGTCGCACGGGAAAGAGACGCCTGGAGAATAGTAAAATCAAGGGTTCCGCGTTTCTTGTCCCTCTTGTAGCTCAATGTATAAAGAAATATCTGAATTAGGTAGAAAAACACCCCCGCGACCCGCCTAATGCGCGTAACTCTATACGCACGTAAGAA
>OMBQ01000467.1_pt1 | contig 48083 bp, 44 predicted proteins | sample 1674311 | NCBI WGS metagenome assembly OMBQ01 (sample SAMEA103958160, study PRJEB25191) | human gut metagenome | biome: human-associated habitat [ENVO:00009003]; feature: intestine environment [ENVO:2100002]; material: feces | place: Germany | collected 2013/2015 | reverse complement strand
AAATCGATACCGAAGCCCAGTGTAAGAACGAAGGCTTTTCCAAACAGAACTGCAACTCAGTGCAGACCATCGACGGCGTTTGTCCTTATAATGCCGCCTACGGGCTGGGATGCAAATGTCGGCCCGACCTTATCTCCTGTCCCGCCGGACAGGTCGGCGTCGGCGAAAGCTGCGACGAAATGTATGCTTCCTGCAAATGCGCCCCGGCTCTGGTCAGCTGCGCGTCAAATCAGGTCGGACAAGGAGCCAGCTGCGGCGGAAAATATCAGTCCTGCGTCTGCAAGAGCGAATATATATACAACTCTTCCAACTGTACCTCGCCGCGCTCGGTATCGGGCGCTTCTTGCGGGGGCAAATATACCGGCTGCTCCTGCCCGTCGGGTGTAAGTTCGGGAAGTTACGGCTGTGAAGAATATTATGCTTCCCCCTGCTCTTCGGTCTGCAAGAAAGCCTATGCCGACAACTGCCGCAACCGCACGGCCGTATCGACGCCTTACGGCTGTACCGAATACTGGTCTGACTGTTCCAGCAAATGCAAAACCAAATACAACGACAACTGCCGGAACCGGTCTGCGGTCATTTCCTCCTGTCCGGCAAACGCGACCTGTTCTTACTTCTCCGACTGCTCCTCAAAAATTCAGAGCTGGTCCTGCAAATCCGGTTATAAGCAGGAGGGAAGCTCTTGCGTCGTAGCTTCCGAAACCTGCAAAATAGGCAGTATCTATTATACTGACGGAACTTGTCTCTCTGCGGCAAACCATCAGACAAACAAAACCGTTCTCGGAATTGTCGTCCATACGACCGACAATGGCAAACATGGCCAGATTATGACGCCATGGCCGATTGATGCGAATGGCAATAAAACCAACAGTAACTCAACAGGACTAGTGTGGGCTAAGTGGGGCACGGATATTTCAAGCTTACCGAAGTTCCCTTCGTGGGAGGCGGCATCAACAGATTACGACAGCTGTGGCAATACGGATAAGATTGTTGCGCTGTGTGCCGCCAGCAATTGTCAGGCCGCCTGGGCGACGCGGAAATATGCACCAACGGCGGCAACCAAGAGTAAGTGGTGTCTGCCGGCAACCGGTATCATGGTCAACATCTATAATAATCAGGATACTATACAAACGGCAATTTCAAAGGCTGGAGGTGTTTCCTATCCGAACTGTTGTACCTGGTCTTCGTCGACAGCCCCCTCCGGCGGCGTGTGGTACTCTAACTTTAACATAAGTTACAATCACGGGGTGGTTTACGAAGGTCTAGGCGGCGGTAATTATGTTCGTCCGGTGCTGGAATTCTAAAAATCAAAGCCCCGCAATTGCGGGGCTTTCTCTAATATTCTCTGTCGGTCATCCTGCTCAAAATCTGTGAATTCGGCTCATTTTTCACTTCCGGCGTTTCCTGACGCCGCTCTTTGTTATAAATGCGCAGTTCTCCGAGAACATCATGCATTTCATTATTCGCCCGTGCCAATCCGGCAGCAACCGTCGACTTGAATTTTTCTCTGGAAACTTCTATTGTCATGTCTATTCCTCCGCATCTGCCAGTTTCAGCAGCTTGTCAAATACGCCGTCAATAACTTTCTGCTCCTGTTCGGTCAACACCTGATACAGCGGAATGTCTTCCAGCATAACCAGATTGGTCAACACCCGTTTCAGCTTTTCGTAAAAAACACTGCGATACATTTCTTCGTCAACGGTTTCCGGACGTTTGACCAGCTCCAGAAAAGCCTCGTGCCGCGCCAGGTCAATCATGTCTTCCTTGCGGCATTCGCCGGTTTCGTCGCCGGTAATAACCACCGCCTTAAAAACCTTCAGCAGCTTGCGCCCCGCCTCGTCGGCAAAATCCGCCGCGCTTTTCATAAATCCGGCCAGCAGTTCAAAATTTCTGGCCGCCTGCGACGGATACTGCAATACGGCTTCTGCACTCATCATTCAATCCTCTGTTGTTCAAAACTGTTCCCATTATATCTTTTTTCCGGCGGACTGTCAAAGTTTTTGTCAATTCCACGGTCGTCGGCCGATATAGCTTCGCACCGTTTCCGCCTGAACCTTTCCGTGTCCGTTGACAAAAAACTGTGCGCCCTCCGCAGCATACAAATCAAAATCACGTTCCCCGATTTCAATTCCGCCGAACTTGACGATCACAACCGCGTCTTTATAAACGCAAACCCTTTCGTCGCATTCCATGTCTATCCAGCTCCTGTCGGTTTTCTTTCCGTCATAGATATCCTTCAGTTTCCGGCTTTCTTTGGCAGACAGCTTTCGGTTAGCCGTTTTTTCCAGCCAGATTTTTTTGGTAAAAGCATTGCCGCGCGACGGCAGAATAACCAGCCTGCCCTGCTCATCCTTAACCGCAAACACTTCGCCGTATTTGTCGGCCATGACATCGGGAATGCGAACCGTAAATATGCTCAGGCTTCCGGCCAAAATCAAAACCCAGCCCCAGCGGCGCCACTTAAGCCGCCAGATGCACAGCCACAAACCGCCGAACACAATCAGCATCAGCCCCCAGAAAGGCATCGCCGCCACCCGATACCCCGCTTCCGGCAAAGACGCGACATAAGCGGTTATCTCATTGACTTTTTCAACTCCGAAACCGACGATTTTCAATGCCCAGACTTCCATATTAAACGGCATCAGCAGCAACGCAATCAAAACAAACGGCATAATTATCAGACCGATGACGGGTCCGGCCAGCAAATTGCCGAAAGTCGTATAAACGGCAATCTGGTTAAAATGATAAATAGAAAACGGCAGCGTCGCCAGACTCGCTACCAAATCCGAAACCAGAATACCGGCCACATAAGCAAAAACGATTCTGACCACTTTCGACGGCAGCGAAATTTCCGCGTTCTCATGCCCGTTCAGAAAACGGTGCAAACCTCCGGCAAAACGTTCATAAAAAGCAATCAGAGCGGCAACCGCTGCAAACGACATCTGAAAACTGGCGCTTATCAGAGCCTGCGGCGAAATAACCAGCACAATCAGCGCCGCCCACGAAATCATGCGCATGGAAATCGCCTTACGCGCAAACAAAACCCCGAGCAGCACGATAAATGTCATGATAAATGCCCGCTGGCTGGGAATTTCCGCGCCGGAAATCACCAGATAAACCGCACTCATCAAAATCGCGAAAACCGCCGCTGTCTTTTTAGAATCATAACACAGTGCCAAAGGCGGAATCAACGCCAGCAGCAAACGCACCAGAAAAAACATCAGACCGGCCAGCATACTCATATGCAGCCCGGATATCGAAAGAAAATGCGCCAATCCGGAATTTCTGTAATTTTCGGTAATCTCCTGTCTTATGCCGCTCCGGTCGCCGGCAACGATGGCCGCCGTAATTCCGGCCTCGTCGGGCGGCAAAACCGCATTGATTTTGGCCACGACCCGGCCGCGCAAATCCGACGCGGCTTTTTCCAGCACGGCAGTAAACGGCGGTTCTTTTGAACATTCGACGGGAAGCGCCCGCGACGCGGCATAGCCGCTGGCATTGATGCCCTCATAAAAAAGTTTTCTATCCATCTGATACCCGCCGACCATATTCGGATGCGGCGGCGCCGAAACCGTTCCGATAAGTTCGACGCAACGGCCGTTTTCAGGCTGTGAACTTTTCGAAGTCAGACTGACGCGGTATCTCCCCGGTAAAGAATTTCCGTCAAAATCCTCAATGTCTTCCAACACAAAACGCGGATTGCCGCGATAATTTCTGCCGAGTTCGGAAACTCTCCCGGTCAGATACAGTTTGCGGTCAAACGGCACAATCCCGTGACGGCTCAGATAAATTGTTTTCAGCTGAATGTCGGCAAAACCTAACGCAGCAACCGTCAGAACCAGAACCGCAGCCAGACGCCCCGGCCGATGCCGCCAGACATAAGCCAGCGCCAGCAGAATTTCGACGACAGCAAGAATAATCCAGCGTGACGGTTCCTCCGGCAGCAGAAAATAGACGCCGATGCCGCAGGCAAACAACACCGGCAACCACATAAACCAGCGCTCTCTTTCGCCGAAAAACATTTCCCGAAGGTTATAAAGGAAAACTCGCATTTTTTCTCCGTCAGACAATTTATTACAATGTAATGCCATCTGCGGCAGAATGCAAAAAAAAGTTGCCAGACTTCAACAGCCTGCCAACTTTTTCAATATCAAAACAGGGACACAAAAGCCTTGCCGCCCCGTTTTCCCTTTAACAAAACTTTTCCGCTGCCGCCGAAAGGTATTATCTGCTTTTCGTTCAATCTGCTCTGAACAAAAACCCTTTGACGGTGCTCGTCCACCCAGCGATAGCTTTTTCGCTGTACCTTTCTGTCAAACCCGACCAGCCACAAACTGCTGTCGTAGTTATAGGAAAGCGCCGGAAAAATCCTGCCTTCGTCGTCTTTGTAAAAATCCAGAAGAATGTCTTCTTCACTGATTTCTACTTCCTTACCGAGCTCCCTGCGAAACTCGTCTCCGAGGATTTTCTTAAATTCCTCAAGCTTCAACGACCGCCCTCGCCGCAGATAATACGGAAAAAGCATCGTTTGCATCAGATTTTTAATCATCCTGTTGGTTTTAGTTAAACAATCCCTGCCTCTGTCGGGCAGTTTTCCTACCTTATAAAAAAACTTTCTGCCTTTAATCCTTTCTGAACCTGTCAATTCTGAAATGACCGCCGTCAACGAAGATTCCCCAGCAATGGGAACTGTCTTCCATCTGATGATCGCGGTCTACAGACAGGTTAATCGGCACCGGGGCAATAAACCTGACGGCCTCGGGCTTTTGAACGACATGAACCGTATTGTCCATTCGCACGACAAAACAACTGCCGCCTACATAGCTGAAAACAACCATCTGTTCCCGACCGTCCCGCCGCAGATAACCGAATGATAAGTCTGCCGGCGAAATGTCCGAAATCATATGGCGGTTTTCCAACTCGCTCCGGATAAGAGCAATAACGTCTCTGTCGCTGGCGGGATATTCCGGTTTCGGAAACAAAGCCGCCCACAAAGTTTTTATAAATCGCATAACAATAGGTTTAGCGCGCAAAACAAAACGTTCCGCACAGGTTAATATATCCATAGTCTTAAAATCACAAACGTGATTAAGATAAGATATTTTGCCCCTGGTGTCAAATCCAAATATGCCGGTTACTTTTTAATCAGGCTCAGAATTACGTCGGCGGCGTTTTCGCTCGGCGTCTGTTCGCCCATGCCCAGAATGGCGCGGACTTTTTTAAAACCTTCTTTCTGCTTGTCATACCAGTCGCCGTGTTCCAGTATGTTTTTCATATAGCTCAGGATATTGCCGGAAATGCAGCGTTCCTGCAAAAGTTCGGGAATAATCTCCCGTCCCAGCAGAATATTGGACAGGTTTACAAACTGAATATGCAGAAAATGCCGAACCAGCAGTGCCGAAAACGGCGAAACCTTATATGCGACGATATGCGGAATATCGGCAATCGCCAGTTCCAGCGCCACAGTTCCCGAAGCGGCGATTGCCGCTTCCGAAGCCACAAAGGCATTGTGCCGGTCTTCTTCGCTTTCCGCCACCAAAATCTCAAGCCCGCTGCCGCGCACCATTTCTTTAGCCCGCTTGGCAACCGTCTTAACGGTCGGAACGACAAAATAAAAATTCCCGTCCATTTGCTTCAGCTGACGCGCCGTTTCCAAAAAAACCGGCAGCAGGCGTGCAACCTCATTGTGCCTTGACCCCGGCAGCAGCGTTATAACCCTCTTTTCCGGCGCAATGTCGAATTTTTTGCGAAAAGCCGCAGCATCGCCCCGCGTCACATTACTTTCAATAACCGGATGCCCGACAAAAGTTGTCGGCAGATGATAAGGCGTAAAATACTTCGGCTCCTGCGGCAACAGCGTCAGCAAATGGTCAACGTATTTATACATGGTTCTGGCACGTTTCTTTTTCCACGCCCAAACCTGCGGCGCCACATAATGCACCTGCGGAATGCCGGTTTTCTTTCTGCGCAGAGCCTTCTGTACCCGGGAGGCAAAACTCCAGCTGTCTATCGTAACCACCACGTCCGGCTGCACGCGGACAATGTCGTCGACCGTATTTCTGATATGGCGCAAAACTTTGGGAATGCTCGGGATAATCTCTGCCAGCCCCATAATTGCCAAATCGGAAATATCAAACAACGGTTTCAGGCCTTCTTTTTCCATCAAATCGCCGCCGACGCCGGAAAACGCAACGTTCCCGTCCGTTTTTTTCTTTAACGCGCGCATCAGCCGGGCACCAAGCGCGTCGCCGGAGGGTTCCCCCGCTACCAGATAAATTTTCAGTTTTCTATTCGGCATAGTCACTGGGATCAACTCCTATTACAAAAAGTCCCTCTTTGTCGGCCAGCCGGACAACTTCTGCTTCGTCGACGATCAATCCGTTGCCGGCATGGACGGCAATTCCGCGCAGACCGCTTTCCTTGGCGCGTTTGACCGTTTGCAGACCGACGGTCGGCAGGTCAATGCGCATATCCTGCTGCGGCTTCCGCAGTTTAACCAGCACGCCGCCGGCACCCTTGCGTTTATAACCGCCGGAGCGGCGCAGCAATTCGTCCGTTCCCTCAATTCCCTCAACGGCCAGCACCAGCCCCTGCTGTACGACCGCGGCTTGCCCGACGTCAAGCCGCCCCAGAGCCAGCGCCACTTCGACACCGCGCCTTATATCCGCTTCAGCCTGTTTGTCCGGCCTGTTTTTGGTAAGACAGCCCTTTCTGACCAGCAATCCGCTCATAACCTCATGCACGCCGCGCACGGTCATGCCTTCGGCCTCAATTTCCCGAACCAAAGCCCGCAGAATACCATCGTCGCCCAGCGCTTTGGCGCCGATTTTGGCAAAAAAGGCCGTCGTCCGCATATCCGGAAGCAAATCAAAAAAACTCGGACGCTTGATCGTGCCAATCATAATCACTTCTTCGACCTTTTCATCATGAAGCTTTTTGAAACCGGTTCCGGCCTGCCCGATGCGTATCCACAAATGCGGCACACTGCCGTCAATCAAAGCCTTGTCGGCATTGCCTTCGATCGCCAGAACAAAAAAAGGCCGCTTGAGCTTTTGGCAATGCTCAATCAGCATTTTCGGAATAGTTCCGCCCCCGGCAATAATTCCCAGTTTTTTGAAGTCAGAAGTCATAGTCTAAACCCGATTTTGAAATAAGGAACAATCAGCAGAGAAAGCGTCTGCCGACAAATGCCAAGGTCACGGCAGACGCTTTCCCCCGTCTCTAGTCAGAAACCATAATCTTACGGCGTCCGCTTAAAGCTTCCTCAATAAAGGCAATCTGCTCCATGACCATGTCGTTGTCTTTAAACTTCTCCTTGGCTTTTTCCAGACGGGTTTCAAAATTGTCTTCCTTGCCTTTGAAGATATACATGTAAGCATGGCTGATGGATTTGACAACCTTTTCCTCAAAACCGCTGCGTTTCAGACCGATGACATTAAGACCGCGCAGTTTGCCGCGTTCACAGGTTACGATGCCGAAAGGAATAACGTCGCGGTCAACGCCGGTCATGCCGCCGATCATCGCCTTGCGGCCGATGCGGACAAACTGATGAACCGCACAGTTTCCGCCCAGAATAGCGCCGTCGCCGATACGGACATGTCCGCCGATAACCGCATTGTTGGTCATAATCACATTGTTGCCGACCACACAGTCATGCGCAACATGCGAGTTAATCATAAACATGCCGTCGTCGCCGACCGTCGTCGTAAAGTGCTCTTTCGGCGTTCCTGCATGCATGGTAACGTTCTCTCGGATAATGTTGCGCTTGCCGATAATCAGCTTGGCCTCTTCCTTAAATTCATTGCCGTGATCCTGCGGACCGGCTCCCAAAACGGCTCCCGGAAAAACAATCGTTCCCTCGCCGATGGTCGTGTCTCCCAAAATCGTCACATGAGCAATCAACTGAACGTTCTCGCCGATTTTCGCCTTGCCGCTGACGTAGCACAAAGGACCGATTTTAGCGCTGGCGGCAATCTGGGCACCGTCTTCAACAACGGCGGAAGGATGAATATTGGACATTGTAACAAATTCCTTATATAAAGTTAAACCGAATAGACTGATAATAAGCTACCCGCTTTTAATTGCAATGTAAAAACACAATTCCCTACAAATTATTTCTTTTCTGCTGACTTCCGATGACAATCTTCTTTTTTGGCAAAAAAATCCTCCCCGAAGGGAGGACTTTTCGCATACGAACTCAGGTCTGCTTCCTTATTCCATAATCATGGCCGTAAATTCGGCCTCGGAAACAACTTGACCGTCGACCTTCGCCTCGCCTCTGAAAACATAAACATTGCGGCGGGCTTTGATTTTCTCGACATGCATGCGCAGCTGGTCGCCCGGCTTGACCGGCTTGCGGAACTTTACGCCGTCAATCGACATAAACAAAACGCCGGCCTTGTGTTCGGCATAGTCTTCCTTTGCGCAGGAAACTATTGCGCCGGCCGTCTGAGCCATGGCTTCAATCTGCAGAACGCCGGGCATAACCGGATTTCCGGGAAAATGTCCCTGGAAAAACTCTTCGTTCATCGTTACGTTCTTGATGCCGACGCCTTTTTCACCCGGAACCTCGACCTCCAGACGATCCACCAGCAAAAACGGATACCGGTGCGGCAGCATGTTCATAATTTCTTCAATGCGGTAAGTCTTAACTTCAGACATTGTCTTCCTTTCTTAGTTCGTCACAAATGTTTATTTCTTGTCGTTTCTATCACCATTCGCCGCCTTTTGCAAGTAGGCTGTCTGGCGCATAAAATCCTTAATACCGACTGCAGGATAACCCATCATGATTGCTCCGGGTTCCACATTGCGCATCAAACCGGACTGAGCGCCGATCTGAGCGCCGGAACCGATGGTCAGATGGTCGGCAAAGCCGGTCTGCCCGCCGCAGACGACATAATCGCCGAAAGTGCAGCTGCCGGCAATGCCCGTCTGGGCAACCACGACGCAGCCGCGGCCGAGCTTGTCGTTATGGGCAATCTGAACCAGATTGTCGATACGACAGCCGTCGCCGATAACCGTATCGTCCAGAGCCCCTCTGTCCACGCACGAATTGGCGCCGATTTCGACGTCGTTGCCGATAATTACGCGGCCCACCTGAGGAATACGCTTATGCTGGCCGGCAACCATCAGGAAACCGAAACCGTCCGAACCGATTCTGGCGCCGTTGTAAATAAAGCAGTCATTGCCCATAATCGTATAGGAAACGCTTGCATTGGAACCGATGCGGCAGTTGTTGCCTATCTGACAGCCGCGATTGATAACCGCTCCGGCTTCCAAAACGCAGTTGTCGCCGATTTTGACGTTTTCACCGATAACCACATGGTCGGCAATGCTGCAGTTCTGCCCGATAATTGCCGACGGATGAATCCTTGCCGAAGACGCGATGTCGGCACGCGGCTGATATTCGGCATACAGGCGGGAATTAAGTTTAAGAAAAGCCAGTTTCGGATTGGCGCTTATCAGGACAATAACGTTTTCAGCCACGAACTGTGCCAGTTCCGCCGTCGTCACACAGGCCTCGGCCTTGATTTCGGCGCCCTTGGCCTTTGCCTTCTTGTCATAGAAAAAACAAATTTCGCCGGCGCCGGCCTTCTCCATCGTATTGATGTTGTTAACCGTCACGCCGGCCTTTTCCGCATTTTGCAGTTCGGCTTCGCATATCTCGGCCACCTGCTGCAACGTAAAAGGTCCGTTATTGATAAAAAAACTGGTGTCAACCATTATCCTGCTCCTTAATTTCCTCAGCTAAAGAGAATAATAATATCTTTTGCCGGACGCGAAGCCCGCAACGGGAAAAACGGACGGCTGCACCGCTCCGAATTTTTCCCGATGCGGACACTTCTCAAACACCGGCATCCGCCGCTTACAGACGGCTGCCGAAGTTCAGGCGGAACGCCTGCGTTTCATCATAATCTTCCTTAACAATCGGGAAGGCGATATCGACGTCAATCTGCCCCATCGGCGACTGCCATGTAAAACCGAAACCGGCAGCGACACGCGGGCTTGACGAATAATCGACGATAGCGCGGTCAATGTTGTCCGGCTTGCCGAGCATACCCATGTCAACAAAGGTGCGTCCCTTGATGCCCAGTTCGTCCAAACCGATCGGGAAAGACATTTCCGCACCGGAATAAACCATCCAGTTGCCGCCCAGCGCGTCTTTGGTGTATTTGTCACGGGCGCCGATACCTGCCGTGTCGAAACCGCGAAGGGTCGAACCGCCGAGATAGTAGCGCTGCGACAAACGAACGTTTTCATCGCCGTAACTTTCAATATAACCGGCATTGACAAACAGTTTGAACGTATAGTAGTCGGCCAGCGTATAATAGGTGTAAACCTTACCGTCAAAGCGGAGATATTTTTCATCGCCGCCTAAACCGGCAACATCGTTGCCGAATGACAGATAATAGCCCTCTTTCGGATTAATTGCGCTGTCGCGCTTGTCATAAACCAGCGTCTGTCCGATGGACGAAGCCGTAGAAGAACCGGCCTCTTCCTTAATGTAAACCGAAGCCAGCGAATCCACGTTGCTGATTTTGTCCTGACGCAGCGTATAACGGGCATACTGCGACAAATCGTCGGTATAGTTCCAGCCCAGACGGATTCTGCCGCCGGTCGTTTCGCTGTCGTAAGAACCCTCGTCCTGATAATCCTGCTCGGTTCTGAACAAATCGGCGCCCGCGCTCAGACGACGGCCGAGGAAATACGGCTCCGTAAAGCTGATGTTGTAATCCGACGTACGCTGCGATACACCGACGTCCAATCCCAGCTGCTGACCTTTGCCCTGAAAGTTGTTTTCGGTAACGCCGGCACGGATCAAAGCACCGTTAACCGTCGAATAACCGACGCCGACGTTAAAGTAGCCGGTCGATTTTTCTTCGACCTTAACGTCAATGTCCGTTTTGTTTTCGTCATCGGTCGGCACCGTATTGATATCTACCTTGCTGAAATAGTCCAGATTCTCGATATTCTTGCGCGAAGCCCTGATTTTGGCAGGGTTAAAGGCGTCGCCCTCGTCAATGCGGAACTCGCGGCGGATAACTTCGTCATGCGTGCGCGTGTTGCCGTGAATGTTGATGCGGTCAACGAAAATCCGGTCCCCTTCGCGAACGTCAAAGGTAACGTCAAGCTCGCCGGTGCGCGTGTTTTTCTGCAGATTCGGCACCACGTCGACAAAGGCAAAGCCCTTCTTGCCCAACTCGTCGGTAATCGCATAAACCGATTTTTCAACGAGTTCGGCATTGTACCAATCGCCTTTTTTGAACAAAACTTCGTCATACAGCGGTTTGACCTGAACATCGGAAATCTGCGAATTAACCGTAACATTGTTAATCTTGTAACGCTTGCCCTCGTCAACGACAAAAGTCAGCACAAAAGACTTTTTGTCGGGACTGAGTTCGGCAATCGCCGAAACGACGCGGAAATCGGCATAGCCGCGTTTCAAATAAAAGCGGCGCAGAAGCTCCTTGTCATAATTGGTCTTTTCCGGATCATAGTTTTCGGCGCTTGAGAAAATACGGTACCAGCGGCTTTCCTTACTCATGATTTCGCCGGCCAGATCCTCGTCGGAATAATGCAGATTGCCGACAAAGTTAACCTTGGTAATTGCGGCCGAAGGGCCTTCGTCAATTTCATAAATCAAATCGACGCGGTTCTGATCGCGGCGGATAATCTTCGGCTCAACCACGACGGCATAGCGGCCGGAACGCTTGTAGACCTCCAGAATGCGCTGCACATCTTCCTGCACCTTGGCTCGGTTGTAAATGGAACCGGCGGCAAGCTGCACTTCCGATTCGAGCAGGCTGTCATCCACCTTGTCATTGCCGTCAAAAACCCGTTTATTGACAATCGGATTCTCCATAACCCGTATCATCAGCGTCCCGTCAGGAGAAATATTGAAAACCACATCATTAAACAGACCCGTGGCATACAGCTGTTTCAGCGAGCTGTCGAGTTTTTCCTGACTTACGTTCTGTCCTTTTTTAATGTCCAGATACGACGCGACGGTTTCCGGTTCCACTCGTTCAAGACCCTTTACCGCTATCTGCCGGACATAGACATCGGCGGCCGAAACCTCATGACTCAGAAACAGTGCAAACAGGCAAGTCCCAAAATACAGTTTTTTCATTATTCAATATTCCTCAACAATACCGATCGGCCTTTGTCAGGCAAACCAGCGGTGAAACAAACGGACAAAATCGTTCCAGGTTGCAAAAATCATCAATGCGATAATCAGGCTGAAACCAACCTTGAACAAAGCGTCCTTGATTTGGGTGTTAATTTCTTTTCCGACTGCAATTTCGGCCAGATAGATAACGATATGGCCACCGTCCAGAACCGGAATCGGAAACAGGTTAATCAGACCGAGGTTAATCGACAGCAGCGCCATAAAGACCACCAAATCCAAAATTCCGTTCTGTTTGGAAATGTCTCCCGACATTTCGGCAATGCGGATAATGCCGCCGATTTCTTCGCCGCTGCGCTTGCCGGTAACCATCTGTCCGACGCCGCGCAAAGTCGCTTCCGTCACATTCCAGGCTTCCAGAAACGCCTCTTTTAAAGACTGCGGCAGCGAAAGCTTCTCATGGTCAAGCTCAATAACGTTGACCGACTTGACGCCGAGCATCGGCCGTTTGGTCATTTCGCCGTTAGCTTCGGGAACTTCCATTTCGGTCAGCGGAAACTGCAGACGAATTTCCCGGCCGTCACGCAGAAGCTCAACCACAACCTCGTTGCCGACCGTCAAATCGACTTCCTTGCGGATGTCGTCAAAGCTGTCAATTTTGTTGCCGTTGATGGTCAAAATCCGGTCATTGGCAACAATGCCGGCCTTAGCCGCCGCCGAATTTTCAAAAACTTCGCCGACCACCGGAGGAAAGTTGATTTTGCCCAGAAAGAAAAAAATACCGGCAAAAATTAAAATTGCAAACAAATAGTTAGACATCGGTCCTGCCAGAGCGATAACCAGCTTCTTTGCCGGGCTTTGATACTGAAAAGTAAATTTCTTTTCTTCCTCACTGAGTTCTGATGCTTTGCCGTCGCCGGCCGACGACGCATCGTCGTCACCTAGGAACTGACAGTAACCGCCCAGCGGAACCGCGGCGATTTTCCAGTAGGTTCCCTGCCTGTCCCTCCGTCCCCACAGTTCCTTGCCAAAACCGATGGAAAAGACGTCAACCTTGACGCCGCACATCCTTGCAACCGCAAAATGCCCCAGTTCATGCACAAAAACCAGAATGCCGAGAACAACGACAAACGGGACGACATAATAAACAGCGTTAATCAGCCAATCCATTTCTTTTTACCTAACCTCAAACAACATCAAACCGAACTTAAACCACAAAGCGACCAGCGGCGCCGTGAAAATCAGGCCGTCCACCCGGTCAAACACGCCGCCGTGTCCGGGAATCAGATTGCTGGAATCTTTAATGCCGATACTACGCTTGATATAAGATTCGACCAAATCGCCGATTTGCGCGATTACGGCGATAACGCCGCCGAAAACGGCATAAAACAGCGCATTGGCATGCAGGCTGAACAAATGGGAAAACACAACGCTCGCCGCAACCGAAAAGACGACGCCGCCGATTAATCCCGACCAGGTTTTGTTCGGACTGATCTTCGGCGCCAGTTTCGGCCCTTTGAGATTGCAGCCGACGACATAACCGCCGATGTCAACGCACCAGACCATTATCAGAAACCATAGCGTCGTTACAAAGCCGACGGTGCCAAACAGCCAGATAAGCGACCCGATGCCGACGGAAATATAAGGCACGCCGAGTGTCAGCAGATTACGGCGTTCTTCGCCGCGGGCCTTGAACCAGACCAGCAATGACGCACCGGCGACAACCGCCGCGACGGCTGCCGGGCAATTCAACAGAACGGCCGCCGACAGGGAAGTCGTGTAAGCCGTCGCATAAAAAGGCGCGTTTCTGTTGGGAACCATATGTGCCCATTCCCAGGAAAGCATTGCGCCGAAAACCAAAGCCAGAACATTAATCCACGGGCTGCCGGCATAAATGAGGGCTATTGTCAGGGGAGCAAGAACCAGCGCCGTTGCCACGCGCTTAAACAATGAACTTTTTTTAGGCTTTTCCATATCTTCTCTCCCTCATATTGAAGTTCTTAATAATATCCTCAAGCAGCTTTTTGTTGAAATCCGGCCACAGCACATCGGTAAAGAAAAATTCCGCATAGGCGATCTGCCACAGAAGATAGTTGCTGATGCGCTGCTCGCCGCTGGTTCGGATAACCAGATCCGGATCCGGCATGTCTTTGGTGTAGAGCATATCAGAAAACAACTTAACATCAACATCATTCAGCGAAATATCACCCTCTTTTACAAGCGCCGCCGTCTTTTTGACCGCGTTGACGATTTCCTGACGGGAACCGTAGCTCAGGGCAATACAAAGCGTCATCCCCGTATTGCGCAGCGTATCGGCCTCAATTTCCGCCATTTTTCTGACAATGTCGGCATCAAGCATTTCCCGTTCGCCGATAAAACGGATGCGGACGTTGTTTTCCTGAACTTCTTTCAAATCGCTTTGCAGATAGTCGCGCAACAGTCCCATCAGCGTTTTAACCTCATCCTCGCTGCGATTCCAGTTTTCGGTCGAAAAAGCGTACAGCGTCAGATATTTGATACCGAGTTCTCCGGCAGCACGGGTAATTTCCTTAACGACTTCGGCACCCTTTCTGTGTCCCATGGACCGAGGCAGTCCGCGTCTGGCAGCCCAGCGCCCGTTGCCGTCCATAATAATGGCCAAATGCTCTAATTTATTGTTTTCCTTTGTCAAAACCATAGCCCTGTTTTACTTTGACAGAAATAAATCATTTTAGAGAGATATCTGGATTGATTTTGCGGGAAAGAAAAATTCCACAGTGTCGAAGCTCTTGAATGTTTGCCCCGGAAAAATCGCTCCGGATACTCTGTAAAACGTTTTATACCTGCATGATGTCCTTTTCTTTAACAGCAAAAGCCTCTTCCATCTTTTTGATGGTCTCGTCGGTCAGCTTCTGGATTTCGTTCTCATATCTTTTTTCTTCGTCTTCCGAAATCTCGTTGTCTTTCTTCAGCTTTTTAATGCCGTCAAGCGCATCGCGGCGCACGTTGCGAACCGCAACCTTGCCCTGCTCGGCATACTTACCGGCAATTTTGACCAGTTCCTTGCGGCGCTCTTCGGAAAGCGGCGGAATAGGAATGCGGATAAGCTGTCCGTCGGAAGCCGGATTAAGCCCGAGCTCCGATTCCCGCAACGCCTTTTCAACGCTCTTGGCCAAACCTCTGTCCCACACGCTGACCGACAGCGTGCGGGCGTCCGGAACCGAAATGGTGCCGATTTGCGACAGCGGCGTCATCGAACCGTAGGCCTCGACCAGAATGCCGTCCAGCAAGCTGGCGTGCGCCCGGCCGGCACGCAGGCCGCCGAAATCGGCTTTCAGCGATTCCAGACTCTTTTCCATGCGGGTCTTAGCGTCATTTTTTATTTCGTTATAATCTGCCATTGTTTTATACCTCTTTCTTGATAATTGTAAACTTTCCGCGGCCGCAGACGGCATCGGCCAGCGAACTTTCGCCGGTCTGGGCAAAAACCACAATCGGAATATTGTTTTCGCGTGCCAGCGCCACCGCCGCCGTATCCATAACCTTCAGCTGGCGGGCGATAACCTCGTCGTAAGTGACTTCGGCAAACTTTCTGGCTTTTTCGTTCTGCTTGGGGTCGCTGTCATAAACGCCGTCGACCTGAGTCGCCTTCAAAAGCGCGTCGCACTGCATCTCGGATGCCCGCAGCGCTGCGCCGGTATCCGTAGTGAAATAAGGATTGCCCGTGCCGCCGGCAAAAATAATGACCCGTCCTTTTTCCAAATGGCGCACCGCCCGACGGTAAATGTAATTCTCACATACGGCCGGAATATGAATGCCCGACATGACCCTTGCCGAAACGCCGATTTTCTCCAAAGCACTTTGTACATAAAGGGCATTCATAACCGTCGCCAACATGCCGACCTGATCGGCCACCGTGCGGTTCATGCCCTTGGAAGCTTCCCTGGCACCGCGGAAAATATTGCCGCCGCCGACCACCACGCAGATTTCGACGCCGCTGTCGTGCACGTCTTTAATCTGCCGCGCCAAAGCGTCAATGACCTCGGCCGACATTCCGAAACTCTTGTTGCCCATCAGGCCCTCGCCGGAAAGTTTAAGCAGTATGCGCTTGTATTTTGGATCCATCAGTTCCTCGCGATTTGACTATATAGTTACCGCGTATATTATCCGAATAATCCGCTTTGTCATCAATATTTTTACAGTTTTCGGCAAAAAAGTTAGGCGCGCGCCGCCACAATTCACAAGCCGCCATTTTTTAAATTGCAAAAAAGGCGCGTTGAGTTTAAGAATAAACCATACTTTAATTATATCGGACGTTTTATCATGACAATTCACATCGTTTTATTCCTCTGCGCCCTCGGCGGCTACCTGCTCGGCTCCGTTCCTTTCGGCCTGGTTCTGACCCGCATGGCCGGCTACGGCGACATCCGCAAAATCGGCTCCGGCAACATCGGTGCCACCAACGTTCTGCGCACCGGCAACAAAACTCTCGCGCTGCTTACCGTTATTCTCGACGCGTTTAAAGCCGGCTTCGCCGCCTGGCTGGCATACCGCTTCGTACCAGCTGCCGATTATGTTTTTTTCGGCCTGTTTACCAAGCTTAACGTCGTCGCGTCGCTGCTTGCCGGCACTGTCGGCGTTCTCGGCCACAATTTTCCGGTCTGGCTCGGTTTCAAAGGCGGCAAAGGCGTTGCCTCGGCATTCGGTTTCATCGTCGTTACCAACTGGCACGTCGGCCTGCTTGCACTGGGGGTCTGGCTGGTAATGGCTTTTCTGTTTCGCTATTCTTCGCTGGCAGCCCTTACCGCGGCGGTTTCGGTTCCGGTCTTCTCATTTTTCATGGTCGAACCGGTTTACGCCCTCTTTTACAGCTTCATCGCCGTGTTGGTCATCATCCGCCATCACGCCAATATCCGGCGTTTGTTCAGAGGCGAAGAAAGCAAAATAACCTTTAAGAAGAAATAGCCTTGGCCGCCACGGATACGGAAATTCTCGCCCGGCTCCGCCTGATTAACACCGACGGCATCGGGCCGGTTACCTTCTACAAACTGCTGAAAACATGCCGCAGTGCCGAAAACGCTTTGCGCAGCCTGCCGCCGAAATTTCATCCCGCCCCGCTTGCCGCCGCCGAACGCGAAATTTCTCTGGCGCGCGCCAAAGGCATTAAAATTTTGGCCTTCGACAATCCCGAATATCCGCAGAAACTGCGCGAACTGGAAGACGCGCCTCCTTTTCTTTACGTCAAAGGCCGCACCGATATTCTCAATCGGTCGCCGGCCGTTTCCGTCGTCGGCGCGCGCAACGCTTCAATTAACGGCCGCAAACTGGCCTCCCGGATTGCCTATGATCTGACCGGCGCCGGCGTTCTGATTGTCTCCGGCATGGCGCGGGGCATTGATGCAGCTTCGCACAAAGGCGCCATGTATGCGCTTGAACAAAACGGACCGACGGTGGCGGTGCTCGGAACCGGCGCCGACATCGTTTATCCGGCAGAAAATTTTTCCCTCTACGAGCAGATTGCCGCACAGGGCGCCGTCATTTCCGAATTTCCGCTCGGCACCGAGGCGCAAAGCGGCAACTTTCCGCGCCGCAACCGCATAGTCTCCGCGCTGGCCGACGCCGTCCTTGTCGTCGAAGCCGGCATTCATTCCGGCTCGCTGATAACGGCCCGGCTGGCATTGGAACAGGGACGCGACGTTTTTGCGGTGCCCGGTTCGCCGGTCGAAGCCCGCGCCGCAGGTCCCAACAAACTTATCCGCGACGGCGCTTTTCTGGCCGAGGGCGCCGAAGATATCCTCAACGGCCTGAACCTCGCCCGCTGCCGGAAAATAAAGCCGCTGCCGCCGGTTGCCGCGGAAGATTTATTTGCAAAACCGCTTGACAAAGTCGAAAATAATGTCGATATTCCTCAACAGCCGGACCAGACCGGGAAAAAGCCAAAAGTCATCGACTTTCTTACCGCGGAAGGCGTTTACGTCGATGAAATCATCCGCGCCACGGGATTGGAACCCGCCGCGGTTTCCCTTGAGCTTTTGGAACTCGAAATGGCCGGCAGGATTGAGCGCCAAGTCGGCAACAAAGTGGCATTAATCAAACGAGCAAAGAAAGACGCAATATGAAATTAGTTATCGTTGAGTCCCCGGCCAAAGCCAAAACCATCAACAAATACCTCGGCTCCGATTATAAGGTTCTGGCCAGTTTCGGCCACATCCGCGATTTGCCCAGCAAGGACGGCTCCGTCAACCCGGACGACGGTTTCGCCATGACCTGGGAGCTCAGCGCCGGCGGCAAAAAACGCCTCAACGACATCATCGCCGCGCTCAAGGACTGCGACACGATTGTCCTCGCATCCGACCCGGATAGAGAAGGAGAAGCGATAGCCTGGCACATTCTTGAAGAACTGACCGCCCGCAAGAAAATCAAAGACAAGAAAATCGAACGCGTCGTCTTTCACGAAATTACCAAATCCGCCGTTACCGAAGCCATTAAAAATCCCCGCCAGATTGACGACAATCTGGTTTCCGCCTACATGGCCCGCCGTGCGCTCGACTATCTGGTCGGCTTTACGCTCTCGCCGGTGCTGTGGCGCAAGCTTCCCGGTTCCAAGTCTGCCGGCCGCGTTCAGTCGGTCGCCCTTCGTCTGATTTGCGACCGCGAAAACGAAATTGAAAAATTCAAACCCGAAGAATACTGGACGGTCGACGTTGACCTCATTACCAAAACCCAGGCGCTGATTCGCTCGCACCTGATAACCCTCGACGGCAAAAAGCTCGAAAAATTTGACCTCAACACCGAGGCTAAGGCCATGGATGCCAAAGCCAAAATCGAAGCGCAGGAATTCCATGTTTCCAACGTCGAACGCAAAAAGGCCAACCGTTATCCGGCACCGCCGTTTACCACCTCCACCCTGCAGCAGGAAGCGGCCAGAAAATTAAGGTTCAGCGCGAAGAAAACCATGCAGGTGGCACAAAAACTGTATGAAGACGGTTTTATAACCTATATGCGTACCGACGCCGTCAACCTCTCGCAGGAAGCCATTGCCGCCTGCCGTGAAGTAATCGTCAGGTATTTCGGCGAAGCCTACCTGCCCAAAACCGCCAAGGAATACAAAACCAAATCAAAGAACGCGCAGGAAGCGCACGAAGCCATTCGTCCGGCGCATGTTTCCGACACGCCCAAAAAACTGGAAGTCAAGCTCGATTCTGACGCGCACAAGCTTTATGAGCTTATCTGGAAACGCACCGTTGCCTGCCAGATGAACCCGGCCGTACTGGACAAGGTCGTTATCGATTCGATCTCCGCCGACGAAAAAATCATCCTCCGCGCTACCGGACAGGTCATAGATTTCGACGGTTTCCTGAAACTTTATCAGGAAAGCAAGGACGACAGCGACGACGATGACGAGAACCGTATACTGCCGAACGTCGAAAACGGCGAAAACGTCAGCAAGGGCGACATTATTCCCGAACAGCACTTTACCACGCCGCCGCCGCGCTTTACCGAAGCAAGCCTGGTTAAAAAGCTTGAAGAACTCGGCATCGGCCGCCCGTCGACCTATGCATCGATTATCGCCGTGCTTCAGGAACGCAAATACGTCCGTGTCGAAAAACTGCGTTTCATTCCCGAAGACCGCGGCCGCATCGTAACCGTATTTCTCGAAAACTTCTTCAAAAAATATGTCGAATATGACTTTACCGCCCAGTTGGAAGAATATCTGGACGACGTGTCCGCCGGCGAAATGGAATGGAAAAAGCTCTTGGGCGGTTTCTGGGTCAAATTCATCAAAAACATTGATGCCGTCAAACCGCTGCAAATCAGCGAAGTAATCGAAAAAATCGACGAAGTTCTGTCCTATCACCTCTTTCCGCCGCGCGAAGACGGTTCCGACCCGCGCGTTTGCCCCGAGTGCGGCAAAGGCCGCCTTTCGGTCAAACTGGGAAAATTCGGCGCTTTTCTGGGCTGTTCCAACTATCCGGAATGCAAATACACCAAACCGCTGACCGACGTCAAAGAAGAGGAAATGAAAGACACGCCGCGCCCGGCTAATCCGGAAGACAAGGTTCTCGGCGAAATGAACAGCCTGAAGGTTTACCTCAAAAAAGGCCCTTACGGCTATTATGTCCAGCTCGGCGAAGACGCAACCGCCACAACCGAAAAACCCAAACGCAGTTCTCTGCCGAAATTTCTGAAACCTGAAGATGTTACTTTAGAACAGGCGTCTACCCTGTTGAGTTTGCCCAAACAGCTCGGCAACGGCATTGAGGTCAACATAGGCAAATTCGGCCAGTATCTGAAACAGGGCGGCAAATCAAAATCGCTGACCGGCAACGACAACATCTTCAACATCACGCTGGAGCGCGCCGAAGAAATTCTCAAAGGCGTTGCCGAACGTCCGGCCGGAAAAATTCTCGGGCAGCATCCGAAAGACAAGGCCGACATTACTTTAAATTCGGGACGTTACGGCCCTTACCTCAAGTGGGGCAGAAACAATTACGCCATTCCGAAAGAGTATCAAGACAAAGAACTGACGCTTGACGATGCACTGAAAATAATCAGCGCTAAAAAATAAAACAAACCCCTCAGATGAGGGGTTTGTTTTTTCAGTTGAAATGATTCTTTTTGGCCAGATATTTTTCCCTAAACCTCTTTCGCTGGCTTTTCAACGGCAGCAGACAGGTCACGGCAGCCAGCAGATGACGTTTCAGCTTCTTCAGCAGTCCGCCGAGATATATTTTTGAACAATACCATTTCAGGCTGGTCGACAGGCTCAACCGCACATTGTGCAAAGCCCGGTCAAAAAGTTCCGCTTCTCCCTGCCATTCGCAGGCCGGATTACGGTAAAACGTAACTTTGGTTATGCCGTCGGCCGGCTTCTCCTCACGATAGCCGGTTTTGACCGCAGACAGACAGATATAAAGCAAATCCGTCTTTTTGCCCGCAAACGCTTCCGTCATCGCCCGATAGCTCCGAATGATTTCCGCATCGTCCCAAACCTCGTCCTCGGCGCAATGCACCAGCAAAATCCGCCGCGCCGCGTCAATTTTGTTTTTGAGTTTGGCAATCCGGCGGTCATATTTTGCCCTCACGGCAGGATAACATTCATGAATAGTGCGTCCGGTATCAAAATCATGCGCGGAATATATGCCGGTCGCCAAATCGTCCACCTCGTCAAAACGAGGCTGTTTCGAACGCAGACGCAAATTCTTTTCGAGCAGAAAATCCTTAAAATCCGTTTGCAGCAGCTTTTCAACCACGTCGGGATTTTTAATGTAAATCCAGTCAAACGGAAACGATTCATACTGAAGGTGCAAACGCCGCAGATTGAAAGAACACTTACATTTGCTGCCGATAGGAATAATCAAATCATATGTCTTCTTCATAAAAAAATCTCCGACAAAATTGGGCAAATAATATCCTATCCCCATAAAATGTCAAAGATTTTCCGGCCCCGCCTCAAACCGACGGTTGACTCCGCCCGACATTAGACTATTCTGACAGACAGACAAACAATAACAGGTAACCATGACAAACGATAATAAACAACCGGGCTATACCCTGAAAAAACACATCGTCAAATTTCTGACTTTCTGGATCTTTCCCGAGATTCTGCGCAAATATGCCGCCCGTCGCCTGCGTTGGCACTTCGGCATCGGTGCCAAACCTGAAACCCTGGCTGAACGTCTGAATTATCAGCGTCACATAAAACGGGCACGCAAAGAAGCCGCAACAAAAAACATCTTCGCCTATCGGATTGTTTCTCTCGGCAGCGACTGCTTCAGCCGTACGATTCCGACCCTGTGGGGTATCAAACCGCGTAAAAAACAAGGAGAACCGGGCTGTCCGTTTGACCTCAGCACCAATTTTCTAAGCGGAATCGTCCGCAATATTGAAGAAGACTTCGCAAACTATTTTAATACGCTGCATTTCAACGGGCGCTTTTGGGAAATCGCGCGCAGCAACACCGTTTTCAGCCACGAAAACGACTGCGGGCCAAATGATGAAGACACCGTCCGCAAAAGGTTTTCAGGACGTATCGACAACTTTCGCCGCGCACTGGCGGATGTCAGGCCGGTTTTGTTCGTTCATCACTTTATCAGAGGATTAAATGACGCAGCTCCCGATGAAACGGCAAAATTGCTTAACCGCCTCTGGCTGCTGCTGAACGACAAACGCCGCGGTCTGCCGTTCCGGCTGCTGATTGTCGACCATTGCAACTATATTCCCGCCGCCGAACTCATTCCCCAAATCTGCCTTTTCGCTCCGGATTACCTGCCGGACGATTACCTCTGGAATTACCCCGAATTCGAATTCTCCGCGGCCGGCCTGCGCTTTGAAACGGAATTTATCGACATCTCTCAATATCTCATCCGACTAATGCTTCAGTCCTCTGCGGATTGACAAAAAAATGTGCTGACACACAAATAGTACAAAAAGAGAGAGAATACAATTCAAAATTGTTGATCAGTCATCATTTTTTTTCCTTAAATATAAAAAAACAAAGGAAAAAAAATGCCAAAACATATTCTGCCTCCCAATCCGCGCGGTCATAACCTTCCCTCAAAACAAGCCGCAAGTTATAAGATAAGAAAACATATTGTAAAAATACTGACTTTCTGGATTTTCATCCCACCATTACGCAAACAAATTCAACGTAATCTGCGCTATTGGTTTGGTATAGATTTAAAACCGGAAAGTTTTGCCGAACGACACCGTTACCGGCAGGCCCAAAGAAAAAGCCTGCAACATTTTGCCCATACAGATCTTTTTTCTTACCATATCGTTTCACTGGGTTGTGATTGTTTCTGCCGAACAATTCCCACTTTATGGGGACTAAAGCCGCGTAAAAATCAGGGAGAACTTGGATATCCGTTTGACCTCAGTAACAACGCCCTGCCCGGTATTCTGAAAAATCTTCGCGAAGATTTTTCAGAATATTTTACCAATATGTACTTTAACGGAAAACATTGGTATCTTCCGCAAAGTGACTCTCTCTTCTGTCATGAAGACGACTGCGGACAAAATGACGACGACAAAATCCGCGAACGTTTTACCCGCCGTATCAAAAACTTTCAAAACGTAATCAGCCACGACGTTCCGATACTCTTTATCAATCGCTATTGTCCGGCTTCAAACCTGACCAAGGAAAAAGCCGTTGATTTATATAATGAACTATTCGAAATTCTTCTCCAAAAAAGAAAAAATAAACCGTTCAAGCTGTTGATTGTTGACTACCAACGGCAATTGCCGCAGGAAAATCTCAATTCTGAAATTTACATTCTGGCCCCGGATTACCTGCCCGAAACCTATGTCTGGAATTACCCCGAATATCGAATGTCTGCGGCCGGCCTGCGCTTTGAAACGGAATTTATCGAGATTTCCCAAGAACTGATTAACCAAATGAAAACAGACAAAAAATCAGCCCCCGAACCGACTGTACCTGCCGACTGAAAATTTGGCAACAGTTAAGACTCTACGGCATCTTATGATTCTGGCACCTTTCTTTAATATAATCAGCCAGTTCACTCAAATCGCTTTCTGACAACGGCAGCTCAAAATCAGTATTCTGCATCTTCAAAAACATTGTCGAAATCGTTCGCCCGTTGACAACGGTTTTTTCGTTACAGCCGGTTCCGATACAGATACCCAACCGGTCATACAATACATGCAGATTTTTCGTATCTCCCGGGTCAATGTCAAAAGCCTGTAGCGAAATAAGCACATAAATACCGTTGCAGCTCGTTGCCACCCATTTCCAGTTTCGCAAATCATATGCCGTTTTAAAACGCCCGCTTCCGTATCTGGAAAGCCCCTGCCCGCCGGCATACGGCCGGTTGTCATAACTTTTTCCGTCAGCCTTATAAAAAAGCGGCCTGCCTTCTTCGTCTTTCTGCCGTGCCAGAAAATCAATGATCTTTTTTCTTTCTTCTTCCCGCCGGTTATTATACTCAGACTTTATTTCCGCAAATGTCATCTTTGACAGCATTTCATATACCCCCGCTATGCCAAACCGCTTATAATATCGCCACTTTACCACCAACAAACGTGCAAATCTACAGAAATTCACCCCAATATCGCATGTCGGCAGCCGCCCCTCATATCAAAAACAAAACTTACCGCCCCAACAAAAAACCGTTTTTCCCAAAAAGCAACCGTTGCAATTCCCCTCTGAAAGAAACGGCCAAAAGTCCAAAATTGCGCGGTGTGCTACAAAAAAAACCGCCTAAGTGGCGTTTTTTTTTAATGGTGCTCGGGGACGGGATCGAACCGCCGACACGAGGATTTTCAGTTTTATGTTCATATATTAGCAAAAGTTCAAAATTATTATTAACTTTTTGAATTTATTATATTTAATTAAAGATAGATGTTCTGTATAAATAATATAAAACCACTTTATTTTTACACTTTTCTAAACATAATTACACTAAAATTACACACGCTTTTTTAACTTAGAATATTAGAGAATATACAGAATATCATACTGCTCATCAATAAAGCATATTGTTTATTGTCGATTCTTTGCACATACACGCTCGAAAATGGTCAAAACTGATAAGTTATATGAAAAAACTAAAAACGCGCACACCGCCGCAAAAAAATAAACTTTAAAAATCAGCATGTAGTTTTCAACAAAGTATTGACTTTGGAGAGAATATAACATAAATATAATATATATTATAAGTCGCTCTTTGCGTTTTTTTTACACAGAAAGGAACAAAATGTTAGTTGAGTTCAAATTTAGCAATTTTAGAAGTTTTAAGGAAGAAGCCGTTTTTTCAATGGAACCTTTATCTCAAAACGGCTCGAACCCAAATACAATTAATACAAACTTAAAAAAAGTTCCGCAATTATATCGAACAGCAGGCATATTTGGAGCAAATGCTTCAGGAAAATCAAATATTATGGTTGCTTTCGGCTTTTTGCAGTTTCTTGTTAAACAAAGCGCAAAATCAGTTGTTGGTGATAAATTTCCTTCGGAATTTTATGCCTTTGCAGATAATGCATCAGATAAACCCATTACTCTTGATATTCAATTTATTGTTGAAGATAATTTATATGAATATAGCGTAAGTATTCTTCATAATATTGTTCAGACAGAAAATTTATACTACTACCCTATTTCCTCGGAAGGTTCCGCAAAACCAAATAGAATTTTTGAAAGAAGCAATATTAACGGCAAAATTGAATTTGAAAAGTCAAAAGGAATCTTACAATCGTGGTCTAATGAAACTTTAGATAATCGTTTATTTCTTTCGGAAATAGTAAACAACAGAAAATGTACAGTTAAAGAAATTTTAGATGCGTATAATTGGATAACCCAAACATTGTCAATTAGAAACACTCATAGTATGAATGACAGCTTTTCTTTAACCAAAATATTAGAGGGTAATGGAGCTGATATTGTAAAATTAATGAAAAAAGCTGATTTAGGCTTGGAAGATATTTCTGTAACGGAGACCTCTGTTGAAGAAATAATTGCTCAAAAAGAAAATTTAAATGATAAAGCAAAATTAAATTTGCTAAGCTTATTAACTCGCGGTAAAAGGAAAGCCCTAGAAGCTAAAAGTTTTCATAAAACAGAAGATGGTGAAATTAAATCTTTTGATTTTAATAATATGGAATCGTTAGGAACAAAAAGATTTTTAGCATTGTCCGGTTATTTGTTAGAGGCTATTAAGCAAGGAAAAGTCTTTATTGTTGACGAATTAGACGATTCTTTACATCCTTACTTAGTCAAAAATCTCATTTCATTGTTTAATGACCCTAATATTAATACAAATAATGCTCAACTTATTTTTATGTCGCACGCACATTATTTAATGGACGGTGAACATCTTTCACGTGATCAAATATGGCTGACCAGTAAAGAATTAAATAAAGGCTTTTACTCTGATTTATATTCATTGAGTGATTTTAAGAATTTGAACAGAAAGAATGCTGCTTTTTATAACGCATATATGGAAGGCATATATGGGGCTGTTCCTTTTTGGGAGAGAGACAATGGCTAGAAAATTAAATGAAAAAATTCAGCGAACATTGCCTTATAAGCTTTATTATTTTATCTGCGAAGATGCTCAATCTATGCAAAATTACATAAATGGCTTTAAGAAAAAGTATAATAATAGAAAAATAGTTATTAAGAGCGAAAAAGCTAAAAAGGGAAATGATGCAATATCTGTTCAAGAAAGTGCTTTAGATAAGGTCAATGAAATTAATGAACAAGCTATTTATGCTGGAGGTTTCAAAGTAATAGCTTGTTTTGACAAAGATAAAAATAAAATAAAAGATATTAGTGATATTATCTCACAAAATGAAGAAACAGAAGTGATGGGAACTATTTATAATAATCCTTGCTATGAATATTGGTTAATATTGCATACAAAGCCAACAGCGAAAGGCTTTACCAATTCAGAACAATGTTGCAAAGAGGCAATGAAAGAGGTAAATTCTCACTATACTCAACATTTTGTAGATTTGGATAAATTTAAGAGTGCTGAAAATATTTTTGAAATTATTGGTGATGATTTACCCCAAGCCATTAAAAATGCAAAATCTCTACAATTAACTGATTATAACAGCACTTATACCAACTCTCATATCATTTTTGAAGAAATTATTAAGGAAGCTAAAGAATAAACAAAAACATTTGATTATGAAATATCGATTCCTTGTATTTCCCTGCGCGTACACGCGCAAAACGGTCAAAAATGATAAGTTTATGTATAAAAACTAAAAACACGCACACCACCGCAAAAAAATGCAGATTATAAATACTATTAATCTCTATTTTACAAAAAACTAAATTGTGCTCTTATAGAATTTCTTGTAAATTTCTAGATATAATATTGCATTTTAAATTTTCAATTCCTAAATAGTAAGAAAATGTTTTAAAGGAATTTCAAATGATTACAGAAGAAACTTTAATAATGTGGACAAAACCAGCGAGCAATACGGAAGAAAATAAATGCGATTCTACTATTGCAAATATTGAAAGTTGTATCAAAAACTACAATTTTGGTTGGTTAAAGCAACCAAAACTTAAGTTGAGAGGATCATATAAAAATAATACTAATGTGAAAAATGATAGTGATGTTGATATGTATGTATTATTTGAAGACTTCTGTTATAGTTGTAATCAAAATCTAGAAAGAATACCAGCAATAAATGCAAATGGTCCAACATATAAAGAAATTAAAGATGCTGTATATTGTTGTTTGCAACAAAGATATGGTGCTGACAGTATTGTTAGAGGTCATAAATCTATAAAAGTAAAAAATAATACTTATAGAGTAAAAGCAGATGTTGTACCTGTTTTTACTCTTCAATATAACACTATGTACGGTATGATAAAAGGTGTAGCTTTTTACTCTGATAATAATGAATTTATTGTAAATTTTCCTGAACAAGATAGTGAAAACGGATGTAAGAAAAATAACGATACGCATAATTTATATAAATATTACGTTCGTATTTTTAAAAGATTTAGGAACGAATTAGAAAACATAGGGCTTAATACCAATGTTTCATCCTATGTTATAGAATGTCTTTTATATAATGTTCCTAATAATTATTTTATGGCAGAAAATTATTTAACAGGCTTAAAAAATATTATTTATTATTTATTAGTTAGAATAGATTCTTCAATATTAGTTGAAGTTAATCAAATCAAACAAATGTTCAGAAAAGATTTATTTCCAGAACAAAAAACAACAAAAGAAAATGTAAAAACATATTTGTGGTATATAAATAACTTATTCTTAGAGGTAGTAGCAGCTTGAGTAAAATTAAACTTAATATTCTAATAGTATTAGCAGGAATAATATTCTATATTTTACATTGTTATCTTAATTGGAGTATTATCCATAGCTTTACGGCATCACTAACGGCAGTCTGGGTGTTGTGGTTGATATGGGACAACGTTTTATGGAAATTTTTTGCAGGAAAACATGGAATTCCTGTAAACATATCTGGTAGATGGCAAGGAAATTTGTGGTCATCATATGAAAGAAGAACCGAAAAATTAGCCAATATAACAATTAAACAAACATTTTCAAATGTTTCTATACAAATAAAAACAAATGAAATAAAGAGCCGAAGTATCTGCGCGTATTGGGATGATACTTTTTCATCATATCCTTGTTTATATTATATCTATCGTACGGAAGAATTACGAAGTCCCAATCAAGTGAATCCTCCCCAATGTGGTGGAGGTAAATTGTGTGTTGAAACAAAAGATACCATTACAATTAATTATTGGACATCAAGATTAACCACAGGTGAAATTAAACTAAGAAAAATATCAAAATAACAAGTAATATTACTGAAAATGTGAGTATTTAATTTGTTTTATTACTTTTCAATAATAAGATAATTAAGATAAAAGTAATAAAGGAGATTTTTTATGAACATTGAGGAACTTGTTGAAAATTATAAACAAAATAGAAATGCGTATTTGTCATCTAATTACAATGAAACACAGTTAAGAAATGAGTTTCTAGATGTTTTTTTTGAATTATTGGGATGGGATGTAAAAAATACACAAGGAAAGTCAACATTTGAAAGAGAAGTAATTTTAGAAGAAGGTTTACGTAACGATAAAGGAATATCTATTGAAACAAAGAAACCTGATTATACATTTAGATTATCTAATATACGAAAATTTTTTGTTGAAGCGAAAAAACCAAGTGTAAAAATTAAGCAAGATAAAAAGCCTGCACAACAAGTAAGACGTTATGGGTTTACTGCTAAGTTATGTATATCGGTCTTATCAAATTTTGAAGACTTAATGATATATGATTGTAGCAAAAAAGTTGAAGAAACAGATACTGTCTACACAGGATTAGTAAAAAGCTATCATTATACAGAATATGTTGAGAAATTTGATGAAATAAAATCTTTATTGGGACAAGAAAGTGTTTACTCTGGAAATTTTGATTTACAATGGGTTAATATTGAAAAGCAAATCGAACAATATAGTATAGACGATTTATTCTTAAATCAAATTAATAATTGGAGATTATCATTAGCAGATGTCATAATAAAAATTAATCCCAATATCTCCGAAGAAAGCTTAAATGATTGTGTTCAAGCATATATTAATAGCATAATTTTTTTAAGAGTAGCCGAAGATAGAAATATTGAACAATATCACAGCTTACTACATATTAAAAATACTAATAATTTACTAAAATTGAAAGAAAAATTCCATAATGCGGACGTATATTACAATTCAGGTCTTTTTCATTTGCCATACATTGATGATATAATGCAAAGTAAAACATCTGAGTTCTGGAACATAATCAGTGATTTATATTATCCTAATAATAGCTATTCTTTTTCAGTCCTATCATCGGATATTCTAGGTAATATTTATGAGATGTTTTTATTGAAAACAATCAAAATAACAAAATCAGAGATAAGATTAGTTAAAAAACCAGAATATGAAGAAAGAGACATTGTTACAACACCTTTAGCTATTATTCAGAAAATATTAAATAGCACTTTAGTTGATAAACTAAAAGGAGATTTATCTCAAATATTAAAATTAAAGATTGCGGATATTGCTTGTGGCTCAGGAGCTTTTTTATTAGAAGCTTATCAATATATTAATGACTATCTAATTGATTATTATAAAAAAAATGATATTTCTCAGATACAAAGAATATCTTCATACAATTATAAATTAAAATTTGAAACTAAAAAATTGATTATAATGAATTGTCTGTATGGAATTGATAAAGATTATAATGCAGTAGAAACAACAAAATTTGGTCTTTTACTAAAATTATTAGAAAATGAGAATTCAGACAGTTTACCACCTCAAAAAGGAATTTTACCAGAATTAGGAAATATACACTATGGCAATAGTTTAATATCTAATAATGACTTTTCAGACGATGATATGAGAAATAAAATAAATCCTTTTGATTTTCAAGCATTAAAATTTGATGTTATCATAGGTAATCCGCCATATATGAAAACAGAAGATATAAAAAAAATTACTCCAGAAGAAAAAAATATATATGAAAATAAGTATGTTTCAGCATATAAACAATATGATAAATATTTTTTATTTGTAGAAAGATCACTAAGTTTATTAACAACTACAGGTGTTGTTGGTTATATATTACCTAATAAATTTATGAAAGTAGGAGCAGCAAAAAAATTAAGAGGACTTTTAAGTCAAGGATATGTATCAGATATAATATCATTTGGTGCGAATCAAATATTTCAAGATAAGACAACATACACTTGCATTATTCGTTTATCATATCAGAAAAATCAAAATATTAATTACAGTGAAGTAAAAGATTTCAAAAAATGGTTAGTGGATAAAAATAGTACCACATTAGGACAAAATATTATATCATACGGTAAGATTTCAGACAATACGTGGATTTTGTATCCTCGAGAATATGAAACTGTTTACAATAAAATAATGCAAAATAGTTGTTTATTATGTGAATTGGTGGGATCAAAGAATATTTTTAATGGAATACAAACTAGTCGAAATGATTATTTTGTATTTATACCAACAAAAGATGACAATAATTATTTGTTTTTTATTAAAGATAATAAAGAATATAAGATTGAAAAATCAATTGTGCGACCTTATTATGAAACGCCTAAAGCCTTCTCTTTAGATACCTTATCTACTTATCGATATCTTGAAGCAAATAGTGCTGTTATCTACCCTTATTATAAGGATAATGAAGGAAATATTAGATTAATAGAATTGAGTGAACTTAGAAACAAATATCCTTATGCATATAAGTATTTCATAGAAAATAAAGATAACTTCATATATTCAGAAAAAGGAAAATTAAGAGATATAAAACCTTATTCTGAAAATACCAATGAATGGTATAGATATGGTCGTCATCAATCATTGGAGATAGGAGAAATAGATAGCAAAATTATTGTTGGTATATTATCTAAAGGGAATAAATATGCTATAGATAACAATAAAACATTAGTATCATCAGGAGGAACAGCAGGGTACTGTATGATATCAATTCCTCAGGAATCACCTTATTCAATATATTATATCCAAGCAATTTTAAATTCTAAAATGCTTGAGTGGTATAGCTCTTTGCAAGGAGAAATTTTTAGAGGAGGATACATTGCTAGAGGAACAAAAGTTCTACAATCATTACCAATTAAAAGAATAGATTTTACTAATTTGAAAGAAACTAATATACATAATTCTATTGTGCAACATCAAAAGAAACTAATTGATATTCAAAAAAATATTGATAAAAATACTAATAATCATAGGGAATTAGAACTGTTAAATAGTAATTTCACAGCGGAATATTCGTTATTAGAAAAAGATTTCAAAAAATTATATGATTTTACTGATCAGGAATATAATGCAATTCCAGATATAGGTCAAATGTATGAAGCTTAAGAAAAATATAAATTTAGATAAATTAAGAGGAGGATTTTATACTCCCGAAACTATAACAAAGTTCATTTTAGCGTGGGCATTTAATGGAAATAAGTTTTGTGATATATTAGAACCAAGCTGCGGAGATGGTGCATTTTTAAAGTCACTGAAAAAAGGAAAATATAGTTTTAACAGTGTTACAGCAATTGAATATTATAAAGAAGAAGCACAAAAAGCTCAAAAAGTAACATTGCAAAATACTAAAGTAATAATTTCTGATTTTCATAAATATTGTAACACGACCTCTCAAAAATTTGATATTGTTATTGGAAATCCACCATATATTAGATATCAATACTTTGATAAAGAACAGCAGCAAGAAGCATTAAAAATATTTAAAAAAAATAATATTAAATATTCTAAATTAATGAATTCATGGAGTGCATTTGTTGTCGGCTGCACCAACTTACTTAATGATAATGGAAAGTTAGCATTTGTACTGCCTTCTGAAATTTTACAAGTTATAAATGCAAAAGTGATTAGGGAGTTTTTATTAAAACAGTATAGTAAGATTTCTATTGTATCATTTAAAAAGTTAGTATTTGAAAAAATACAGCAGGATGTGATTCTTTTACTGTGTCAAAAAGGTTCTACGGAACCGCATCTCGAATATATAGAAGTAGAAGATGATAAAGCTCTAGAGTATATAGATTTATATAAAATAAAAAATCCAACAAAATGTATATATTCATCTGAAAAATGGACTATGTATTTTTTAGAGCAAAAAGAACTCGATTTTCTCCATAAAATAGAAAATAATCAAAATTTTTCAAAACTTAGTGAATATCTTAAAGTTGAAGTCGGTATGACGACAGGAGGAAATGACTTTTTTACAGTAGATAAAAATACTATTGATAAATTCAAATTAAAAAGGTATGCAAAACCATTATTAGGCAGATCTGTTCAAGTTAAAGGATGTAATTTTACAAGAGAAGATTGGTTAAACAATCAAATTAATCAATCAAAAGCTAATTTATTATTATTTCCATCTAAGCAAAAAATTAAAAGCAAAAAGTCATTGGAATATTTAAGTATAGGTGAAAATAATGGTGTCTCGTCAGGATTTAAATGTAGAATTCGTAATGAATGGCAAATTATTCCTTCTGCTAATATTTCAGATGCTTTTTTTTCTAGAAGAAATAGTATATATGCAAAAATGATATTGAATTCAGCTCAAGCGTATTGTACAGATACAATGCATAGAATATGGTTTAATAAAGGAGTTAATATAAAAGCATTAATTGCTAGTTATTATAACTCTATCACATTTGCATTTGTAGAATTAGCAGGTAGAACGTTTGGCGGTGGCGCATTAGAGTTAATGCCTAGTGAAGTAGCTAGTTTATATATCCCATATTGTACTGAAAATGAAATGTTATTTGAAAAAATCAACCAAATGCTGAGAAATAATTGCGAAATAAATGAAATTTTAGATTATACAGATAAAAAAATATTAAAAGAAAATCTATTATTATCCCCGGAAGACATAGAACTAGCCAAACATATTCGCCAAAAACTTTTAAATAAAAGAATTAATAGAAAATAGTTCTATTTGTTATTCTCCACCTCAGCTTTAACATACTGATGACGGTGATGAGGGCTTTGTGGGCAATTTCCACCGGCAGGCGAGATGCTTTTATGACCGCACCATTGGCATATATAACCTTTGTTTAATTCCTTAACGATTCGCTCTAATAGCTTTTTTATAACAATTATTTCACTTTCATTTTTTATTTCCTATTTTATCTATGAACGACAAGCCAATTATGTCTGCCATTCGGACTATACTCACACTCGCCTGCTTCTGACTTCGGGGGATTAATAACAACTTTAGAACAAAAACTACACCGAAACCTCTCCACCGCGATGTAATCTAAAATTCGTTTCAACACTTTTATTGCGTGAACTGTTTTCATTTTTTAGCCTTTCAGTTTACTGAAATATCATATAATCAAAATTATTGTATTTGCACTTAACTATCTGATTCTACAAGCAAAAATCGTTTGACAACTTATGAAGGTTTATGATATAATAAAACATAATAAAAGTTGTGTTTTTGAGCAGGCTTTTATTATGCAATCACGACATTTAAACAGAGCCTTTACACCGTTCCACAAAAGACGGATAGGTTTTATTTTGTCGGTTGAAAGTGAGGTGTGATATGCGGTGGTTTGATAAACTCGAAATAGTCAGACGACCAAAACATACCTTCTCTGGATTAACAATGGGCTTCAATCTCTGCGGTTGAAGCTCTTTTTTTATTTTAAAGGAGTAAAAATGAGTATAGGAAAAATTCGATTGCTGAATGACCAGCTTCGTAAGACGTTTACTGGTGGCAGGGTTTTATTAACTATCGGGGTTCGGACTTTAAGAGATGGTGATTACGCAGAATTGCTAAATAAAGTCAAAAATTTCGATAACTTCAATCCCGATAATGACCCAAACCAAGAACACGACTTCGGGGCTATTGAATTCAAAAGGACGACATATTTTTGGAAGATAGACTACTATGACCATGATTACTTGTATTTAAGCCCTGATCCTGCAGATGAAAATGTCACGAACAGAGTGCTAACCATAATGAGAGGGGATGAATATTGATGAAAACCAAATATTCTCAAGGTAATTGTGATAATTTGTGTGGCGTTTATGCTTCAATCAATGCGGCTTTACTATCGACAGAGGGCTTAGCAAAGTTCAATAAAAAACAAGTTAGAGAGTGGTTTCAACTCATTATAGCTGATTTATCGAAACACCGTAAGCTATTAACGGTTCATAAAGAAGGCTCACCTGTCGAACTGGTTGAAAACTACATACGGCTCCTGCAAACAAAGCTAGCTGACAATGTTATATTGAGTTATTACAAGCCATTTACCGACCAAACAAGAACCTCTACGGCACTCAAAAAGCTATCGATATTGGCAAACCAAAAAAATACTGCAATCGTCGTAGGTATTCAAGGCTTTTATGACCATTGGTCGGTCTTGGATAAAATACAAAATAACCGACTTTACCTTAACGATTCAGACAGCTTGAAGTTCTTAAACATAAAGAATATGCCCAAACGATACAACCTGACTGTTGAGGACACGATAGTCATTAAGGCTGAGGCGTGTAAAAATGAAGTATACCGCGATTGCACACCAGAAAAACTGTGCAAACAAAGTCAAAAACCGTATTTATTGCACACCTGTAAACCAAAGTCATAAACGTCAATTTCACACATAGGAGCTAAAAAATGATTTTTAATTATAAGCGCGTTTCCACAACCGACCAAAACACCGAAAGACAGTTACTTGATATTGCTTGCGACCGTGAGTATGTTGAAAAAATCAGCGGTAAAGATACTAACCGTCCAGAGCTACAAGCAATGTTACTCAATATTCGTGCCGGTGATGTGGTTAATGTCCACTCGATGGATAGATTGGCTCGTAACACAAAAGACTTACTGAACTTAGTTGAACATATAACCGATCAAGGAGCTAAAGTTGTGTTCCATAAAGAAAATCTGACATTCGCCCCCGATAAACAAGACCCATATCAAAAAATGATGATGACGATGCTTGGAGCGGTGGCAGAGCTTGAACGTAACTTAATCTTAGAGCGACAACGTGAGGGGATTGCACTGGCTAAACTTCACGGTAAATACAAGGGTGGGCAACATAAACTAACCAACGAACAAGCCGAGGAAATAAAAGCCTTAGTCAATAACCGTACCCCGATAACCGCAATAGCCAAACAATTTAATGTTTCAAGACGAACAATTTATAATTATTTGTAAAAAAATCGGTATGAACTCTTAGCCCATACCGAACATCAAATTATCTAATTTAGACATTTTGCATGCTTTCAAATTATCTAATCTAGACAATACTATTTAATAAAAATTCACGACGTTTTTTATTGTTTGTCATCTGCATATATTCAATAGCCTGCTTTAACTTTTCTCTCGTTGTATCATTCTTGGCAAAATATTTCATTCTTTCAATATCTCTATCACAATAAAACAATACAGCCTTAGAACTTTCACTATCACGACCAGCTCGACCAGATTCTTGGTAATACATTTCAAGGTTATATGTACCTTCAAAGTGAATAACTAAGTGTACATCTGGTTTATCAATCCCCATACCGAAAGCGCTTGTAGCAATGACGATACAGTTTTCTTTCTTAAATCTTTTGAGTATTTCTTTTTTATTATTACTCTTACCATTAAATACATAGCTATCAATACCACGCTCTTTTAATATATCTTGAAGCCCAAAAGTATAATCAATATGAGCGCAATATATAATAATCGAAGTTGTTGGCTTATTATCTTTATCAAGGTATGGTTTGAGTGTATCTAATAATTGTTGTAATCCATCACCTTCCTTTTTAACCACACTATATTTAATATTCGGTCTGTTTAAGTTGCCTTTAAATACTTTGGCTTTTTTAGGCATATTGCACACTTTTTTAATAACCTTTTGTGTGATGTCGCCTGCAGTAGCCGTCAATGCCATAACTTTTGCATCTGGGTATTTCTTTATAAGTTTATTTAGTGATTCTTGGTAATCAGGTCTAAAATCTTCACCCCATACATCGATACAATGTGCTTCATCAATGGCAATCATACAAATATCTAATTTAGACAATACCTTTTTTAACTCTATATTGTTCAACATCTCCGGAGCTATATATAAAAACTTATATTTACCCTTACTTAAGTTTTTTAATTTTTTATTTTTGTTTTTAGCCTCACCAGTAAATGCAAGAGCTAACTTTTTATGTTTCTTATTAAGTTTAGATACTTGGTCATAAATTAAAGATACTAAAGGTTCTATAACTATACATAACCCTTTTAATTGTAAAGCTGATGCATAATAACATAAACTCTTACCAAAATTAGTAGGTTGAATAACAATACAATGTTGATGGTCTTTAATATAATTAATGATTTTCTCTTGTTTTGGTTTATAAGAATCATACTTTAAAAATTGTAACACAATCTTATTAATTGATATAGGCTTGGCGTATGTGTCGTGGTTGAGAGATTTTTTGCCCAATTTCCCCGTTTTTAGGCCTCTTTTAGCCATTCTTATGCAGTTTAGAGCCATTTTATCGGCTTGGTTGCTGATGAAGTTCGTCAGTAAACCCTTATTAAAAAAAAAATACCTGTTCACCCAATGACAACTTATCTAAAAACAATAAATGGTAATTATGGATTTTATCATTTGGTCTTGTGTGGTAATCTTGGCGCCTTTCAGAATACGGTAAAGCTGTTAAATCTTGTTGCTGATACCTTTAACCAGAATAAATGAAGTTGCTATTGCAGGTTATAAAAAATTAAGAGAAACAGAGCAAGCTAGTACTGCAACAATCAACCTTGAACTCGCGATGGTATCACATCTTTTACATAAAGCTGTTGAATGGGGCTGGATTAACAATATGCCCTGTCGTATCGTAAAAGAACAATTAGAGGAAAGCGATAAAATCTATCTTACCAAAGAACAAGTCAATGATTTAATCGAATCAGCTAAACACGATCAAAATCCACAAATTTATATGTTTATCAGAATTGGCTTCGAAACAGCAATGCGTAAAATGGAAATTCTTAGTATTAAGCTTAAAGATATTCACCTTGAAAATAATCGTATTTATATTCCAGATGCCAAAGCTGGTGCAAGAATGCAACCCATTACAGCAGGTTTAGCTGAACAATTAAAAACATATATCGAAAATCTAAAAAGAGAAAACCCATTAGCTGAATGGCTATTTCCATCAGCCACCGCAAAAAACGGTCATACTATTGATATTCGCAAAGCATTCGTAAGATGCGTTCAAAGAGCTAATCTCGATATTGAAAAAGTGACACCTCATACAATGCGACATACAGCGATAACACATTTAGTGCAAAATGGTGTTGATTTACTAACGGTTCAACATATTTCAGGTCACAAGACCTTAAAAATGGTGCAACATTACTTCCACCAGAATGGAAAGCATATTGACGATGCGATGTCTAAATTAGAGAAAGCTTACAAAACAACTTCTCAAAAAGACTAGAAAAATCTGATAAATTCTTTACACAATTACACCAAAATTACACAAAAGATAAAATTACATATAAAATTTAAAAAACCAAACCCTTCGCAACATTAAGGTTTTGAAGGGTTTTGTAATGGTGCTCGGGGACGGGATCGAACCGCCGACACGAGGATTTTCAGTCCTCTGCTCTACCAACTGAGCTACCCGAGCATCAACTGACGAAAAGGTTTATAATTCATATTTTTCCGCTTGTCCAGCAGAAAATTAAATTTTTAATATTTTTTTATCAGTTATTGCATATCCGCCCCTGCCATAAAGCGTTTGCCAACAGTTTCGCCCGGTCCGGATGCGTCTTTCTGAAGGCGCGATATCGGCGGTAAACAGTTTCTTCCGCCGCCAGCGCCCGCTCGTTGTTCCGTCTTGCCGCGGCAATGCTCTTTAATGTCAGCTGGCTTTTGCCAAGCGCTTCAATATCAGCAAACAGTCCGCGGTCAAAATCACCGTCGTCCAACACCCGGCGATGCGTCTTCAAAACTCTGGCAATATGCCGGCGGGTCAGCCCTTTGATATATTTCTGAACTTCTCCCGGTTGTCTTTCATAATCGCCGATACCGGTCAGCGTGCTTCGCGGCGCGGAAACATCCGGCGCCGTATCGTCATAAACAGGCAAAACATAATTTAATACCGCTGCGGCATTGATATCGACAGCCAGCCGTCCGACAACATCATCCGTCAGGCTGCGGAAAACTTCCTGTCCCCACCGCAGCTCGCTGACCAACTGCCGATAGTCTTCCTGATGATAAATCGAAAAATCTTCCGCCGTATCGGATTCCAGACGTTTTTTATTCTCAATGGCGCTGATTTCCATTTTGCGCAAACCTTTGTCAAAGAGCTTCAGCGCATTACGCTTTTCCAAACTCTGCGGCAAAGCGGCCAACTCGTCGACAGCCTCATATCTGATACCGCGGGAAGACAGCAAAACGACCTGATTCTCGCCCAGATTACGGTCAAAGGCATTAAACAGCATATGCAGAGAACTGAACGTAAAATCATCCCAGAACCCTTCCGGCTTAAACTCTCTCACGACTTTCCTGTCAACCGGCGTATCGTTCAATTCTATGTCATAATAGCTCTTTACCACGGCCGCAATGTCAAGAACTTCCGCGGCAAAATCCAAAACGGCTTTTTTCTTTTCCCAATCTCCGGACATATCGGCATATTCTGCCGGACGCCAGCTTTCGGCAAACTCATCGTCCTCGTCTTCGTCATCGAAACTTCTGTCCTCCAGCTCATTCAGCAAAACGCCCGTTTCATACAAATCATTGTCCGCGGCTCTTATAATCTGAGCAATCATCTTTTCGACGTCTTCGGCCAGCGCCCCGCTGATGTTTTCGGCATTTTCATAATTGTCCCAGTACTCTTCCTGCGACCCCGGTTTAAAAAGCGGCCTATCCGCAGCAAAACTGCCGACATTGTCAACTTCGGCAAAAATTTTTTTCAAATCATAATGCTCCGGAATCTCAAAATCTGCGTTTCTGATACCCAAATGCTGATTCAGGCGGCTGTTTCTCTCCAGTCTGAAATAGGTTTCGTCGCTCATTACGTTGTCAAAATCGGCAGCCGCTGCCCGGGCCGCATCCTGATTACGATAGTAAAGATAAAAGTCGGCACGATTTCTGGCGACGATCTGCGTAAACTGATCCGTAAATTCGGCTACCGTTTTCCTTACCGGTTCGCTCCGCACATCCCAGCTGCATTCTTTTTGCAAAAGCTTCGCCACCTCGGCGGCAACTTTCTTTTCGCTGACAAATCCCGGCGTTTTGGAAAAATTTTCCGCAGCATCGGCCAATACCGAACGCACGCCCTCCACGTCGGAAACATTGATAACGCCGCCGCGCCGGATAACCGTACGCATCATTCGTTCGGCCAGACGCGTCTCCAAAAATTCGTCCATCATTCCGGAAAAAATTTCATCCTGCATCTCTCCTGCAAACGCCGCTGACAAAACCATGCCCCGATTCAGCCAATAGCGGTCAAACTCGCTGCCGCTCTTCGCAACCCAGTCGGAAACGGCGTTAACATCTTTGGCGAAATCCCCATTGCCCGGATTAAACAAAACCCGAGCCCGGACAAAATCTTCGTTGCCCTCCCCTTGTTCGGCTATTTCGCGGTACAGATGATAAAACGCCTCCGCAGCGGGAAAAGCCCCTTGCGGGCTGTCATCGGGAACGGATACTCGAAAACCGCAGTTTCGGTTAAGCTCGGCCGCCGCCAGTTTTAACGCCGGATAAAGCTCGGCAACCTCCCGCGCCGAACGCCAATACCACATGTCCCGGCCTTTTTCAATCTGCAGTCCGTCCATCATAACGCCCGCCGTATTGACAAAAGTCTTAATAAAATTAATCCGCACCGAATTGTCAGCCATAAAAAAACGCCCTTTCGCATATTATGCCAAAATATAAACAAAAGAGCGTTTTTTGTCAAATATTATTAACCGTCCTACGTTTTAAGGTTAACAACCGTCTGCGTCATCTCGTTAGCCGTGGTAAAAGCCGTACCGTTAAGGTTATACGCTCGCTGCACCACAATCAGATTGGAAAATTCCTTAGACGGATCAACGTTCGACCCCTCCAGCGATTCGGAGCGAAAGGCCGTATTGTCGTTGGTCGTCGAATCAACGACAAAAAAGCTTTCACCGACATCGTTGGATACTTCAAAAAGCGTTCCGCTTATCGGAATAAGATTTTCCGGCGCCGAAAAACCGACCAACGCCAGTTTTCCGCTGGCAAGCGTTTCGCCGTTGGTATATTTGGATTGAATGACGCCGCCGCTGTCAATGTACGAATACTGATAGTCGCCCCCGACACGCCCGTCTTGGGAAACATTGACGATTTCGGAACTTCCGGCATATTGCGTCATATGCGAAATATCCATCGCCACCGTACTTGCGGTTCCGTCCGGCCAGGTAACGCTGACGTCAAAGGTCTTCGGCGACAGGATCCCGCCTTTTTCGTCAAAAACCACTTCCAGCGGTTCAGCTGTCGTTACCGTTCCGCCTTCCATGTTAAAAGTCACGTTCCAGACATTATTCTGCCCCTCGGCTTTCTGAAACAGCATATTAACGGTTTTTTCCTGATTGTTTTCGCCGTAAAAGGTCAGGCCGTAACTGCTGTTGTCAACATCCGCAGGCACATTGGCGCTGATTTCCATCTGAGAGGTGGGCACCGCCGGAATTTTGTCCGGATATTGAATCGTCAGGTTCGACAAATCGGAAGCAAAGGTGCCGTCCTCATTGGCTGCAAAACCCTGAACATAATAACCGCTGGAATTAACCAGATAGGTTGTGCCGTTTTCGCTGCGGGTGGTAAAATCGCCGGCTCGGGAATAATATGTCTGGTTAAGGGAATTTTTTACCACAAAAAAAGCATTGTCGCCGGCCTCAATCGCCACGTCAAACGGATTTCCCGTCGCCGAAATCGTTCCCGCCCTGGTAATGCTGGTGCGATCATAATACCCTACGCCGTCAATATCCACGCGCGACGACGACAAGCCGCTTGAGTTGCTCTTAACCAGCGGCTGAGACCCCAGCAGCGAATAAAACATCGTTTCGGCCGACTTGTAACCGGTCGTTGAAATGTTCGCCAGGTTCGTGCTTACCGTTTCCAACGCATGCGACTGAGCGTTAAGACCGGAAACCGAGGGAGAAAATATACTTAAAGCCATCTCTTTTCACCTAAAAATTTATCTTATGATTTTTCATGCAAATTCCGTGCCGGTTTTAGCCGAGTACCACCATAATTATTCCGACCGTAATCAGGGCAATCCCGGAAGCGGAAAGCATCGACAGGCTCTCTCCCAGAAACACGACGGCGGCAACCGAGGCAATAACCACGCTGAGTTTGTCCACCGGCGCCACTTGCGAAACCCGTCCGTACTTCAGCGCCGCAAAATAAAACAGCCACGACATTGCGCCGGCCGTACCGCTCAAAATGATGAAAGTCAGCGCTCTGCGGTTCGCCAAAATTTCGCCGACATGTCCGAAATTGCGCTGAACAGCCATCACCGCTATCAAAAACAAAGCCATGATAACGGCACGGATAACCGTTGCCGTATCGGCGTCAAGCCCCTGCAAACCGATTTTGCCGAAAATGCTGACCAACGCCGCCATAACGGCCGACAAAACCGCATAAACAAGCCACAAATGCTCTGTCATCGTCCTCTCCTTAAAAAGTTTTCCTTTTCCTTCATGCAATAATCATACCATTCTCTTATTTATCCATAAGTTGTTAAAAACATAAAAAGACAACCGAATTTTGGAGTATAATGCATATTGAACAAAAAAGGGCAAAAATCAGCTTATTTTGTGCAAAAAAACGACATTTTTACTCAAATTAAGAAGATTTTTGTTGTTTTTATCTGAAATCGGGGGTATGAGTCAGGAGTATTTTTTGATTAACAAAAGCGAGTAAACAAATTATGTCAAACCCCCTGGACACTAAAGTTATCAGCAAACTGGCTGAAATTCTTGATAAAAGCAACCTTACCGAACTTGAATACGAAGACGAAGGTTGCCGCATCTGTCTAACCAGAGATTTTTCCGGCCGCATTGCCGGCCCGGCCGTTGCGCCGATGCCTGCGCCGATGGCTCCCGTTCCGCCGGTTCCGGCGCCTGTTCCCGCCATATCCGCGCCGGCCGCTGCTCCGGTCGTTTCTTCCGAAGAAGATTACGCCAAGCTTCCCGGCTGCGTCAAATCCCCGATGGTAGGCGTTGTTTATCTCTCTGCCGACCCCAACTCTCCCGATTATGTCAAGGTCGGTTCAACCGTTGCCGAAGGCGACACGGTTTGTCTGATTGAAGCAATGAAAACATTCAACCCCGTTAAGGCTCACAAGGGCGGCAAGGTAACCAAGATTCTGGTTGCCGGCGGCGATCCCGTAGAATATGGCGAACCCTTAATCATCATTGAATAATAACTTCTAGGATTATCACATGTTTGAAAAAGTATTGATTGCCAACCGCGGCGAAGTGGCCCTTCGCATCCATCGCGCCTGCCGCGAAATGGGCATCAGAACCGTTGCCGTTCATTCGGAAGCCGACGCCGACGCCATGCATGTCCGGCTCGCGGACGAAGCTGTCTGTATCGGCCCGGCACGCTCAAGCGATTCTTATTTAAACAAACCGGCAATTATTTCCGCCGCGCTGATTACCGGCGCCGACGCCATCCATCCCGGGTTCGGCTTTCTGTCCGAAAACGCCGACTTCGCCGAAATGGTCGAACGCCACGGCATTACCTTCATCGGTCCCACTGCCGAGCAAATGCGTCTGATGGGCGACAAAATTACTGCCCGCAAAGTTGCGCAGGAAGCCGGCATTCCGGTAACTCCGGGCTCTCCGGCACTGGAAAGCGTCGAAATGGCCATTGAATGGGCCAACAAAATCGGCTATCCGGTCATCGTCAAAGCCACGGCCGGCGGCGGCGGCAAGGGCATGAAAATAGCCTTCAACGACGAGGAAATGAAGGAAGCCTACACCATGGCCCGCGCCGAAGCCAAAGCAGCTTTTACCAGCGACGTGGTTTATATGGAAAAATATCTCCAGAAACCCCGCCATATCGAAATGCAGATTCTGGCCGACAAATACGGACACGTCGTTCATCTCGGCGAGCGCGACTGCTCAATCCAGCGCAGCAACCAGAAAGTCATCGAAGAATGTCCGTCTCCCGCGCTCAACAACCAGCAGCGTCGCGAAATCGGCGAAATCGTCCGCAAGGCGATTGAAAAAATCGGCTATACCAACGCCGGTACGCTGGAGTTCTTATATGAAGACGGACGTTTCTATTTCATGGAAATGAATACCCGTCTGCAGGTCGAACATCCGATTACCGAAGCGGTAACCGGCATCGACATCGTTCGCGAACAAATCCGCATTGCAAGCGGCGCCTCGCTGGGTTATACGCAGGATGACATAACCTTCTCGGGTCACGCCATTGAATGCCGCATCAACGCCGAAGACCCGGAAACTTTCGTTCCCTGCCCCGGCAAGATTACCGAATGGCATGCACCGGGCGGTCTCGGCATTCGTGTCGATTCGGAAATTTATTCCGGCTATTCGATTCCGCCGTTTTATGACAGCATGATTGCCAAACTGATTGTTCACGGCAAGACCCGCAACGCCGCGCTGATGCGTCTGCGCCGGGCATTGGAAGAGTTTGTGATTGAGGGGGTAAAGACCACCATTCCGCTCCACCAGGAAATTATTTCCCAGGCCGAGTTTATTGACGGTCAATACAACATTCACTGGCTCGAAAAATTCATGGAAAAAATGAAACAGGCCTCCGGCAAATAACTATTAACAGCCCCGAAATTTTGGGGCTGTTTTTTTTGCGCGTTTGCCTTTATGATGAAGATTGAAACAACAAGTGAGGCATAATGAATCAGAAGCTATCCCTAATCGGCTCAATACGCGGCGGCCTGGTTTTCATGGGCCGGCACGCTCTGCTGTCGGCACTTTTTTTCCTTCTCGCCTACGGTGCGGTTTACTATGCTCAAAAGCTGAGCATCTCGACCGACCTGCCGGTTATGTTTGCCTACCTCGTCTACACATATTTCTTCTATTACTTCTTTGTCTGTTTTTATTTCAGACGGAAGCCGCTTTTCAGCCGGCGTCGTTTCGGCAATGCACTGGTTCGAATGCTGGCGATTCTGCTGCTGGCCTTTGCAGCACTGCTCGCGCTTAAAATCGGGTTCAAAATTCTGTTTTTCCTTGCCGGCACCCTTAAAGCCTTTCCCGAATTTTACGAACAGCTTCGTTTGGCCTATTTGGGATTGCTTGTATCGCCGTATTTTGCATGGTTTCTGCCGGTCTTCATGTTCATCATTCTGAGTTTCACTTTTTTTATTCCGGCTTTTGCCTGGATATCTGCAGTCATCGGCGGCGATTCTTCCATTACCATGACTTTTGTCCGCGCCAAGGGAAACTATATCCGCCTGATTATCATGTTTCTGCTCATTTACGGGATGCTCCCGCTGACTATTCTTATTTTCAGGGGATACTCTGCCGGAGTTGTCGCCGCAGTATCCGCATTGATGAGCCTGGTACAGATTGTCATTTATCTGAAAGTTTATGAACATTTCTATCCGCAGAAATGAGCTCATGGCACCGTCGCTTCCAAAGATGTCTAAGTCTCTTATGGAAACGCACGCAACATTTTATAAGCCGACTGACAAAAAAAACTCCGCTTTCCAGCGGAGTTTTTTTACTTTGCCAATTTTTACGCTGCTTTGGAAGCTTTCTTGGCCGCAAAAGCATTCATCGTTTCGATGATGTAATCCTGCGATTCCTTGTCCAGATAAGGATGCATCGGAATGCTCAGAACCGTCTTCGCAAGCTTTTCGCAAACCGGCAGCGAGCGGGTATTCCACTTTGCATAGGCGGTCTGCGTATTGACCGGACGCGGATAATAGGCGCCGCAGGGAATGCCGTTTTCTTTCAGATATGCCAGACATTCGTCGCGGTCTTCACAGGTAACCGTATACAGCGCATAAGCCGATTTGCAGTTGTCCATAACCTTCTGTTTGCCGTAATATGAACTCAAACCGTCATCATAACGTTTGGCAATTGCATAACGGTCTTTGAGTTCCTGTTCAAATACCTTCAATTTCTGCAAAATTACGGCAGCCTGGAAAGAGTTCATGCGGCCAGTCATACCCAAACGGACGTTGTCATAGTGGTCTTCCGGACTCATGCCGTGAACGCGGCAGGATTTGACCAGATCGTTTTCGGCAACATTATTGGTAAATACGGCGCCGCCGTCACCATAACCGGCCAGAGGTTTGGTCGGATAAAAGCTGGTCGCGGTCATGTCGGCAATGTTGCCGGCGCGCTTGCCGTGATATTCCGAACCATAGCTCTGCGCAGAGTCTGCCAGAACCTTCATACCGTTGGAATGGGCAATTTTCATAATTTCGTCATAGTTGGCCGGGTTGCCGAAAATATCAACCGCAATAACGGCCTTCAAATTCAGTTTGCCCTCTTTCTTAACATTGGCGATTGCTTTTTCCAAATCTTTCGGATCCATATTGAACGTATTGGGGTCGGAGTCGACAAAAATCGGCGTAGCTCCGACAATGGCAACACATTCGGCCGAAGCGACAAACGTAAAGGAAGAAACGAACACGGCATCGCCGGCCTTAACGTCCCAGGCCATCAGAGCCAGTGTCAGCGCATCAGTGCCCGAACCGCAGGTCGAGCAGTATTTCGTACCGGAATAGGCTGCCAGCTTTTCGTCCAGTTCACGACATTCCGGACCCTGGGCATAACCGCCGTGATTTAAAATGGTTTCAAATGCTTTCAGAAAATTTTCCTGGCCGATTACTTTCTGCGAAGCCTGAACGTCAAACAGATTAATCGGTTTAGAAGGTTTATTGGTCATTGTAAAGTTCCTTTTGTTGTAAGTTTTAACTGAAACTGATACTACGGCAAAAAAAATCCGAATGCAAAACACAAAAGGTTTCCGCTTTGTAACAAAAGCGCGGAAAACAAGATAAACATTCCGTTTTATCCGAAAATAAACAATTTTATTGATTTACGCAAATTTACTGCTATATTTAGAGTGATTTTTGCAAAAACTCCAGAATAAGGAATTTATAACGTGTGTGGAAAAATTAGACTGCTTGCCGCCTGTTCGCTCATTGCACTCACAACTGCCTCCTGCGCCACACAGAATGACAAGAATGCACATGGAATCCCTCAGGAGGAAAACGGAGCGCTTGAAACCTATAACCGCGGCATGTTCAAATTCAACTATCAGGTGGACAAATATGTCCTCAAGCCGGTCGCCAAAGGTTATCGCGCCGTTACCACCCCCTATGTCCGCGAACGGGTCAACAACGCCCTCGCCAACATTAAGGAGCCGATTTCCGCTTTCAACCACATTCTGCAGGGTGAATTCAGGGAAAGCGGCATAAACCTGTCGCGGCTGGTCATCAATACGACGCTCGGCCTTGCCGGCATGTATGACGTCGCCGGAGGCTGGGGGCTGCAACAGTCCAAAGCCGGATTTGACGACACGCTGGCCAAATGGTGCATCAAAGACGGCCCGTTTATCGTTTTGCCGCTGTTCGGACCTGCCACGCCGCGCTCAACCGTCGGCCTGATTGTCGACAGCGTTACCAATCCCGTTTATCTGGCAACGCTCAACGCTCCGGCCGGAACCAGAGACAAAATCAGCTACGGCTATACCGCCGTTTCGGTTGTTGCCTTCCGCGAGTCAGCGCTTGACCTGATGGACGACCTGGAAAGAAACTCGGTCGACTTTTATACGACAATGCGTTCCGCTTTCCTGCAAAACCGCCAGAACAAAGGCTGCTTTAATGATGAAGGCAACGCTTCCTACGACTTCGACTTCGGTTATGAGGAAGAAGACCAGATTTTCGATGAAATGGAATCAGAATAATTAGAAATTAAACGGAGCAACAAGATAATGAAAAAAAATTTATTTGCCGCACTCTTCGCCTCGGTCTTTATGTTTTCAGCCGCAGCCAATGCTGCCGTTGACGCCGCTCAGGCTGAAGCTTTCGTAGAAAAGGTCACCAGGGAAGGCATCGAGGAAATCATTAACGCCAACGTATCGCAAACGGTAAAGGATCAGCGTTTTGAAAAACTTTTCAACAATGCTTTGGATCTGAATTTCATCGGGCAGTTTGTCCTCGGACGCTATTGGCGAACTTCCACCCCCGAACAGAAAAAAGGATTTATCAACGCTTATCGCGAATTGAACATCAAAACCTGGTCAAAACGTTTTGACGAGTTTAAAGGCAAGAAATTCGTCTTCAAAGGCACTTCGCCGTCCAATTCGGCTAACCAGATTTTCGTAAATTCTCTGGTGCCGATGGATCAGGGCGAACCGGCCAAAGTCGTCTGGCGCGTCAAACAGACCGGCGACAAATTTAAAATCGTCGACATCATCATTGAAAACGTCAGTCTGGCCATTACCGCCCGCAACGAATATACGGCTTACATCAAGTCGGCACCCGGCGGCGTAGACGATTTGATTAAGGATTTGCAAAACAAAACCAACAAAGCCTAAACCCTCGGCTCTCTCAAAAGAGAGGGCATTTTTTTTGCCAAAAATAAAAGCGGATTCAATAATAGTTGACTTTTCCCTCGCGCCGCGTTATATTGTAACTGTGGTGCATAAAAGGTGATTCTGTCTCGTTTCGGGATATCTATCCGTTGCTTTTGGTGCACCTGCCTCTTGCAGGCTTTGGTTTCAGTTATTATCGGAGGTGTACCATGTCTTGTTCTCGTTGTTTATATTTGTCCGCTCTGCTGGCTTCTGTTTTTGTGTCGCCTGCTGCGGCTCTGAATTCGACTATGATACTCTCTGACAATGACTTCACGCTTAAATACACACATACAAACACACCTGTTCCGAAGCCTGCATCTTCCTTTGCCGACATGTCGCGTTCTTATAAGACTGCCGGCGTCTGTTTCCTCGG
>OMBQ01000430.1_pt1 | contig 50330 bp, 43 predicted proteins | sample 1674311 | NCBI WGS metagenome assembly OMBQ01 (sample SAMEA103958160, study PRJEB25191) | human gut metagenome | biome: human-associated habitat [ENVO:00009003]; feature: intestine environment [ENVO:2100002]; material: feces | place: Germany | collected 2013/2015 | reverse complement strand
AGCTCAGTTGGTAGAGCAACTGACTCTTAATCAGTGGGTCCTGGGTTCGAGTCCCTGAAGGTGTACCAAGTTTAATCCCGTGTATTTTGCACGGGATTTTTTGTTGTATGTATCTGCAACAGCCCGGCTGATTCAGTCGGGCTGTTGCTTTTGATCATTTCGGCAGGTGCAGGAAGCCGCCGGTGAAGGCGTTGGGAAGGTGAAGTCTTTCAGACTGTCAGAAAACTATATATAATCCGGAATGGTACTTCAGAGAAACAGGGAAATCACAATAACACGGCTTACAGCAAATAAGCAGGGTGCGGATATTGCAGAGAAGATTATATAGATGTTTTCGTGATTTTGTTTCATATTTTTGCAAAGAAATTACAAAATCAATTCAAAATTTAAGTTACTGATTGTGGGAAATTATAAAATTAATGTAACTTTTTGAAATGAGTTGACAATATCGAAATAATAGTATATAATGTCAGCAAGCATTATGCATTTAGATAGTTAGGCCATATATGGAATAATTACGCAAATTAGTTATATCGCTAATTCAGGCGTGTGTTTTTAAATAAAGGAGCAGAAATGATGCAGAAAGTTATAAAAATATTACTTGTGATTATTGGATCTATAGTCGTAATAATTGCTTTGATAACAGCAACACTTGTACTGACGGGAAATGTAGAAATAGGTTTTGATTCTAATGGCAATTTTCAGGTAGAAATCAAGAATAATAACGATAACCTTGATTCTTATGACCAGATAATTCAGTCCACGCTGACTACCTATCCCACTGACATTTTTGTTTACGGAGAGGACTGCAAATTCCGAAAGAATGTAAAGTTTAAGCAGATCGACAAATTATCGGAGGAAAACCTGAAATCAGATAAGAAATACAAGGTTATTGTATTCAATGACCTGTATGATAAAACAGATCTTACCGATGATGATATTGCCGTTTTGAAAAAATATGTTCTCGAAGGCGACTATGCCTTATTTTATACCGGACGCAAGCATATGGATACCTTCATAGCAAATGGCTTTGCAACAGAGCATGTTGTTGAAGGTGACATCGGTTTTGCTTTACGCCATTCCGGCGGGACTGTTATACAAACAGACGGCTTGTGGGATGAAACCTCTCTGGAATATTATGAAACCAACAATCCCGAGTTACTTGGAGAAAGCATATTTATCTTTATTGAAAGAATAATCAGAGAGGACTAAAATGTTATCCGTAAACAAGGCTAAAAAGATTTACAAGGCGCAATCAGGCGACGTTGTTGCCTTAAACGGCGTTGATATAAGCTTTAAAGAAAACGGACTGACCTTTATATTAGGAAAGAGTGGTAGTGGAAAAACCACTCTTCTTAATATTTTGTCCGGACTTGACCAGCTGACAGAGGGAAGTGTATATTTTCAAGGTGAAGATATCAGTAAATTCAGCGAAGCAGAAATGGACAAATACAGGAACATTGAAACAGGCATAGTTTTTCAGAACTATAATCTGATCGAATCAATGACGGTATATGATAACATTGCTGTAGCGCTGGAAATTCAGAAGGGAAACAATAATGACGCTATCGACAAAAAAATTAAAGAAGTACTGGAATATGTCAATCTTGAAGAATACGAAAACCGTAAAGTAACCGAGCTCAGCGGAGGCCAAAGACAAAGAGTGGCTATCGCAAGAGCGCTTGTAAAAAATCCGTGTATAATACTTGCCGATGAGCCTACGGGAAACCTTGACCGTCAGACAGGAACGCGGATAATCGAGCTTCTCAAAAGCATATCCGAAAATTGTCTTGTAATAATTATCACCCACGATGAAAATATAGCAAAGGAATACGGCGATACTATAATACGGCTGTCTGATGGTTGCGTTGACAGTATCAAAGGCAACGATGAACAGAAGGAAACCTTCAGTGTGGTATACAGCGATGACGAAAGCGAGCGTTCACTGTCATTCTCTACCGAAAAGGAGTTTTCGGAGTTTATTCTTTCATTGCTCAATAAAAAACGAAGCTTAGAGCTTAAACTGCAAAAAGATACAATAGCAGAAAGTTCCTCCGTAAAGACGGAAAAGAAGCACGTTTCCCCGGAAGTAAAAAGATTGCCTGCCAAAAGAATAACTTATTTTGCGGCAAAAAACTTTTCGTCAAGACCTATGCGTGCTTTTTTTGTCACACTTTTGTTCAGCCTGTCGCTGACGTTGCTTATGGCAACATTACATATGTCGGAATTCAATTACGGCACTGTAATGACTGACTATCTTGACAGATATGGCATAGATGAGGTATATCTTCAAAAAGAAGTGACTTATTCGGACTCCTTATACGAAAATCACAGCAAAGCTCTTACAAACGGCTGTTTTTTCAACTCTCTGTTGAATGACAATTATACAGGGGTCAATATCTTTAAAATAACAGACAAGCCGGGTAACATATATCAGATCGACAGCGACGGAACGCCTGTTTTTTCGAATTTCAACGGTTCGATCAATTATGTAATTGATAACGGGCTTGTATATACGGAGGATCAGCTTGCGCAAGGAAAACTGCCCGAGTCACCTAATGACATCGTTATTACGGATTATCTGGCTAAAGAAATATTATCCGGAGAAGGAGATGCAGTCGGTCAGACAGTTTATGTGTCCGGAGTTGAAATGAAAGTATGCGGTATCCTCAGAACCGACTACATAGCGTATAATTATAAGTATAAGAAAAAATACGCTTATACGGATATGTACACTGAATATCACGCAAAGCGTGATTATGAGGTCGCTGTTGTAACCGAAGCCTTTGTAGAGCTCTTTAAGGCCAAGAACAAACAGCTGCAATTGGAATATGCAAACTTTACTATGCCGAACAAGGATCTGGACTTCAAACTTTATCCGGATATTTATTGCTGCGGAAGCGACGAAATAAAAAGCAGCAAGGAGCTTATAATTGCAGGAGAAATACCTTCAAAAGAAAATGAGGTAATGGTATCGGACATATTCTATAACAGGTATATACTACAGACTGATGATACAGCTACAAATTCTGAGCAGTTACAGACATCGCAGGATGACTCAGACGTGGATTTTGTGCCGACAGAATTTGAATATGTCGATATGTATGCTGATAAATTCTGCAATTATTACAGCGACAGCATAAACGTTTATGATTTTATCGGCAATGTAAAAGTGGTTGGCGTATACAGTACAGATACGTTGCAGGAGATAAACAATACAGACATTATTTTTTACCAAGATGTATATAACGAGCTTTACGATTATTACTTTGACAATCTGTTTTTCACAGACTGCGGCCTTAGCCTGACGGAAATGACTCACGAGGAGCTTGTAAAAATTTCAAACGACCTTGATGTCATAATAAACGAACCTTCCGTGCGCTTGATATACTCCGTCAGAGATATGGTAATTTCTCTTATGCCCGTGCTTCAGATATTGCTTTTTATAGCGCTTTCAATAACCGTGCTTGTATTATTTTCCTTTATCACCTTCAGTATCAATTCAAACAGCAGACAGATCGGTATCCTTCGTTCAATCGGCGTGACGAGAAACGACACTGTAAGGATATTTGTGGCAGAAACAATAATAATAGCTTTGATAGCTCTTATTGTTTCCTATGTGATGGATGTTGTACTGACAATATATATCAACAATATGTACGCCGCTTCACTTGCCGAGAATCCGTTTAATATAATAATACCTAATATAGCAATCTGCCTTATCATCCCTCTGATAACCGTAGCTCTTACGCTTGTTTCATCTGTAATTCCAATAAGAATGATGAGTAAAAAACGACCTGTAGAAATAATCCGCAGCTCCGAATAGACGCAAAGCACCGCCTGTACGGGAAACGTGCAGGCGGTGCTTTGATGTGGGGTTGGTTTTCGGGAAGGCGCTGATGTTATTTCGGCAGGTGCAGGAAGCCGCCGGTGAAGGCGTTGGGGAAGGCGAAATTTTTTTGACCGTCAGCAAATTTGACATATATATGTTTATCAGCGATTGACTGTACTTTTCCTTCGCCGAATTTTTTATGTATTACGGTCATACCTACTGTTATTGACGATTCGTCAAAATCAGGGGTGTTGCTGCGTTTCCTGTCGGGAACGGGTAAAGCGGCTTTGGGAACGGGTGATTTTATGCCGAACTTTTCGGTCACAAGAGGCGGAGTGGTTGGACTTGCAGCGGTAGACTTGCCGGATGGCTGAACGGATTTTACCGCTGATGACCGTGTGACTTCTTTCTTTAACTCCACTATATCTTCGGTGGCTTCGGAGGGTCGAGGAGCGTTCATTGATTCCTGCTGATTATAGAACAGCTTTTTGTATTCATCTTTTCGTATGGCGGTATCCCAACCGCCTATCTCCTTATCGTTACTGTGCATATCAATTCCGGTATAGGTAAGGCTTGCGTCCTCGTAGCGTTTGAACTGGAAAATGGAATGATTCATAAGGCTGGAGTTGAAAACGCCGAGCGAACACAAAAGGTCGAAATCCTTTGTATCAAGACCGGTCACTTTTTTGAAAAGACCGGGTTCAAGCTGGGTTATAACGTCCTTGAGGCAGGATTCACGGTAGTCGGTAAGGTACATAAATACGGGAATTCTTGAGGCGAATTTCATCAGCTTTTCCTGTACCTCCTTACGCTTTGACTTGAACTCCTTTTCGGCTTCGGTAAGCTCTTTCTTTTCTTTCGGGGTGAGCTTTTCCACACCGTCTTTCTTCAGCTTCTTTACCGCCTCGGACTTGTTGATGATTACTTCAAGCTCCTTGTTGAGATTGCGGAAAGCCTCGATGTTTTCAAGTGCGGTCATTGCCTCTGTGCTTGCCATAAGACGTTTTAACGTATCGTTATCAACGTTAACAAGAAGGGCGGACTGCCAGCGCTTTGCGAGTAGGGTTGCGGAGGTTCCGGCAAGGGTAATATCAAGAATAGCCTGTGCGTTTACCTGCTCCATAGTCGAGCCGTCATAGGCTAAGACGGGCAGGAAGTTTATAAACTCGCTGACGTTCTTTTCGGGGTTTGTGTTCTCGGAATTCAGATTGCAGGCATAGTCGGATATCTGGCGGAGCGCACGGTCAAGTGCAAAGTCGAACACATAGCATTCGTGCTTGATTATCTCTACTTCGCCCTTCTCATTTTTTACCGTCCAGGGCGACTGCACACGGAAAGCTGACTGGAAATAGGTTTCCGGGCTTTTAAGATTGCGGAGCATAAATATGCCTGTCCACGGCTTTACGGTAACGCCTGTTGTCAGCTTTCCGCAGGTGAGGGTTATTGTCCTTGTAACGAGAGGATCGCCCATAGAATCAATAACGGGCTTTACCGCATCAAGACCTACGCCCGCTTTTATACCGGCACAGATGTTTATCTTATAGCCCTGATTGTAATAGTTGTTCTGGCTTTGCATAAGAAGATTGTACATTGCAAAGCAGGACGCTACACTCGGCAAAAACCATATGGTGTGCGACAGTACGTTAAGAAGTCTTGTGTCTGAGAAGGGCATAGGCGGACGCTTGTCAACGCCAAGACTTACCGCAATTTTAAGGTCGTCTACGCTTGCGGGGAGATATGCGCCACGGATAAGATCGAGCCATTTCTGCACCTCGTTCTCGTTTACGAAGCGAGCGTCTTCGCCTTTTCCCTTTGCGGAAAAGAACAGATTCAGATCGAAGCCGTCAAATTCTCCCTCAGAGGCTACAGAGCGTATACTTTCGGGAATTTTATAGGTCATCATCACCATACGGGGAAGCGACAGATATGGGTTGTTTTCGCCTTTCCAGTTTTCTTTTGCGCTCTGTTCATCGGAATAAGTCCAGTTGAAAATCTGTTCTTCTATGAACTCACCGCTGTGCATTGCTCTGAACGGGGTACCGGACAGATAAAGGTAGTGTGACGAGGTTATCGGCAGGAAGGTTTCGTTTACGGCATTTCCTGCTTCTTCCTTCTGGTATTTTTCTGCGTCAAAGTCTATATCTTCATCGTCGGGATCGTCAAACAGCTTCTTTGCGTTTTCTCTCCACGCTCCGAAATGGTATTCGTCAAATATGACTATATCCCAGTTGGTAGTATGGATAAACTCGTTCTTGTATTTTATACCGCCATTTTCGTTAGTACCGAGCAAATCCTGAAACGAGCCGAAAACTACTATCGGTCTTGTGCTGTCGGCATTGTAATATGCTTCGTCGATATTCTGCTTGTTATTATGTGCGTCCTTGTTTGAAACGTACTGCCAGCCCTCAAAATCAACGTGAGTTCTTAAGTCCTCGCTCCACGCCGACTCTACTGCAGGCTTGAATGTGAGAATAAGAATACGCTTGAAATTCATCTTCTTGCAAAGCTCATAAGCGGCGAAGGTCTTGCCGAAACGCATTTTTGCATTCCACAGGAATTTTGGTATGCGCTCAGGCTCGGACTTTTTAATGTTTTCAAAGTATTCGATTGTGCGGTCTACTGCTTTACTCTGTTCCGGACGCATTTTAAAGTCGGCGGTGCGGTATTCGTCCGTCCTTTCGCCTGTGCGAAGCTCACGCACGGCGGAGCGTACATCATTTACGGTACAGTTGTACCATTCGTTCTTGTCGGTGTTTTCGTTAAGACGGTGAAAGCCGTTACGTTTAAGAACGGCGTGTACGTCACGGTCATTGAAGCACGAGCCGTCAGGACGCATTGCCGATTCCTCGCAAAGCACGGTGTAGCTTATCGCACTTGTATGGAGCTGTTCTTTTATACGCTGCTTTACATCACGGTCGGTGTAGCCTACTTTTATGTAGCCGTCGTGAGTGGTAACGCCGTTCAGCTTGTAGGCATAGATAGTCGGGTTTACCTCGGGGCGAGGGGTCACATATTTTTCAAATACGTCAGCCATTGTTGTCACCGCCTAAATCCATCGGTCTTATCATAGACTCGATAAAATTTATTTCTTCGTCTGTGAGATTATATTTTTCGTAGAGTTCGGAATCTGTCCACGGTTTTGAGAAGTCTTGGAGGGGGACGAATTGGTAAACACCTCTCGGTCCGTTTTGCGTTTTCTTTTTAATACTTACTAAATATCTGAAAAATCTCGTTTGTATGTATGTTATGATATTTTCGCATTGTTCTTTAGTGAAATTGTGCTTTTGTGGGTCAAAACCGATAACAAGAAAAGTTTGAGAACAAACACTGTTTTTATCGCCTAAAAACGGCTTGCCCAATATTTGTTCATCGTACCCATTTCCGCCTGCGGCGGGGATATAGACTTTATACAAATCTTTTGTTGGTGAATTTTTGGGTAATTGCGATTTGCTAATCCACCTTACTGTTCTTTCTCTATTGATATTGAGATAGTATTTTATACAGTATACAGAATCCGGTTTATCGTGGTAATCAGTCCAGTTTGAAGTAAGTAAATTACTGTCATCAAAAAAGTGTTTTGCACTAACCAAACCGGAAAAGTTTTTATTAATATCCGAAAAATAATTTCCTTCAACTGATTCGATTTTTTCTAATATAGAATATGATTTAGGGTTTCTTACAACTATTCCTGAATTTTTAGAATCAAGATAGTCAAATCTATTTAAAACATGCTGGTCTTGTGATTGGTGAAAATAATACTCGCACTTTCCAAAATAATCTCTATCCCACAAGAAATAGTTAACACCGCCTTTAATGTCAACGCCGGGAAAGCAATCCGATGCATTTTCAAAATCGTGAATAATTTTGAATTTATTAGATGCTAAAGCAGCATCGACCCAACTATCCGGTATTCCTTGAGCTGTTTTTGTCATCCAACGGCTCGGTGTAATCATGCAAATATATTTTGGGCGAAGTTTTATTGCCTTTTCGATGAAAACGTTATATATAGATTTTGCATTCGCACTATTACCGCCTTCTATGCCGAATGTCATCTGATACGGCGGATTTGAAATAATAACATCGAACTTCATGCCAAAAATCTCCTCGGGGTGTAATGTATGTATCCATTCATACGCATAATATTCACGTTCTTCGCCACGGTCGTACTGCGTTTCGGACGCACCGCAGAAGATACATCTTCCGGACTTGTTGAACGAGTGGGGGATACGCTTGAAACGGATATTTCCGTCCGAATTTTCAAAGTGTGTTACCGAAAAAGCACTGTTTGCGTACTTACTGCAATAAAGGCTTCTGCGTGAGAGCAGGCTTGTAAGCTCGGTTATCGCAATGCCGTAAAGCTGATTTTTAAAAATATGGTCTATTCGCTGCTGTCTGTCGGGGATAACGGCTTCAAGGCCTTTTATAAGACGCTTTGCTATCTCACGCAGGAAAACTCCCGTTTTCACGGCGGGGTCGAGGAACTTTGTATCGGGAGATGAGAAAAGCTCCTGCGGGAGCATATCGAGCATTTTGTTTACTATCTCCGGAGGTGTGAAAACCTCATCGCTTGAGAGATTGGCAAGGCAGGACAGAACATCGGGGTTGTATACCTTTTCGTAAAGTCCGCTTAAAATTCCGGGTGAAATATTATCAGCCATTTTCCCATAACCTCCTGTAGTTGCATATATATTTCCGTAAAAAAGTACCTTCGCCTTCTGTACTGTCGCTGAGGGTGAGCTGAGAAGCCTTTTCCTTATTGCTGTTTACCAGTTCGTCAAAGCTGTAATCGCTACGCTGAATATTACTGCCGAAAACGAATGCCCACTCGGAAAAGACTATATCCTGTTCGGTATCGTTGCAGTTTTCGTCTACGCACTTAAGAGTAAGGGCGTTTCCGCAGACGATATTTCTTGACAGGATAAAGCGGACGGATTTTCTTGTATCATCGTTGCATTCTTTTTTGCAGACGGATTTGTATTGCTTGTCCCATTGCTTAAACAGCCGTTCACGGCAGGTTTCGACATTATCCGCCATTATATCGACACCGTAAAGACTGCTTACCGCAAGGAGCGAATATTTTTCATATTCAAGAGGACTGCGACCGTATTCAGACTTTACGACCGACAGCTTTCTTGCGAGAATTTCGGTAAGGAAATTGCCCGTTCCGCAGGCGGGTTCAAGAAAACGGCTGTCGATACGCTCGGTTTCCTGTTTTACAAGGTCGCACATTGCCTTTACTTCACGCTCGGCGGTGAAAACCTCGCCGTGTTCGGTCACACGTTGTCTGGATTTTATTTGTTGTTGCACGTTATTTTTGCTCCATAGATAAAAAGCTGAATTTAATTCAACTTTTTTCAATAATTATTTCGTTTAATGCAACTATTTTAGCATAAACTTGAATTAAATTCAAGTGATTGAATCGAAATAGTGAATTAAAGGAATGTTGATTATGAATGAACCGTATGATTTCGGAGCAAGGTTGAAGAAATATCGCAATGAAAAAAATATCACACAGGAGAGAATTGCAAAAATTCTTGGTGTGAGTAATTCTATGATTAGCAAATATGAAAACAATACTGCCAGTCCGTCTTTAGATTCGCTCTGCACATTGTCAAAAGAATTATGTGTATCAATCGATGAATTGTGCGGCTTACAGCAATCCGGAACGGTTTCGCTTATCTGGCTTACGGACGGACAGGCTGACTGTGTTCGCTTGCTTATAGACGCTTTTCACGAATACAACAATACAGTAAGAAAAAGGCTCAGCGATGAGCAGTACAGGGTACTCGGTCAGATACTGGCGGAATTTCTGAAATAAACGCAAAGCACCGCCTGCACGAAAACCGTGCAGGCGGTGCTTGAAAATCGTATAAGAAAAAGCGGTCACGGGGCTGTATCTGTCCCTGTGACCGCTTGATTGTTTAATTTATGTCTGCTCACGCTTTTTGAGTATCTTGCGGAAGGTAAGGGCGAAGATAACGGTACAGCAGATTGCCGAGGTAGCATCCGCTACGGATTCTGCGAGATATACACCCTTTACACCGAGAAAATTCGGCAGGATAAGGGCGAGAGGGATAAGCAGTATCACTTTACGCAAAAGGGCTATGAACAGTGAAATTTTAGCCTGACCGAGAGCAACAAACATACTCTGGCAGGTACGCTGAAGTCCGAATATGGTCATGCCTGTAAGGAAAAGAGGCATCATTCTGCCGACTGTTTTTATAAGTGCGGTATCGTCTGTGAACATTCCTGCGACAAATTCGGGAAAGGTAATCATAAACAGGTTTGTCAGGGCGAAGAACGAGAACATAATTATCACGGAATATTTAAAGCAGAGGCGGACACGGTCTGTGTTGCCCTTGCCGTAATTGTAGCTGACTATCGGAACAAAGCCCTGTGCAAAGCCGCTCAGAGGCACGGCGGCAAACTGCATTGCACTCTGCATTACCGTAAGGGTGCTGACGTATATATCGCCGTAGCCGCTAAGCGAGCCGTTGAGAACGAATCCGACAAGACTTTCCGTACTTGCCATTATAAACGGGGCGATGCCAAGAGCGAACAGCGAGCCGATTATCTTTATATCCGGCTTAAGATATTTCGGCTTTATTTTCAAAGTCGCTTTGTCGGATACAAGAAAACCGACTATTATAAAGGCGCTTACCGCCTGTGATATTACCGTTGCGAGAGCGGCGCCCGTTACGCCCATACCGAACACATAGATAAAAAGCGGATCAAGGCCTATGTTGAGGATCGCGCCGATTATTACGGCTATCATTGAAATTCCGGGTCTGCCCTGTGCATTTATGAACGAATTAAGTCCGGTTGCGAACATTACGAACAGCGTGCCTGTAAGGTATACCGAGAGGTAGTCTGTGGCATAGCCGATAGTAGCGTCGCTTGCGCCGATAAGGCGGAGCAGGGGCTCCATAAAGATGTAGGTTATGCCCGATGTCACTACAGTAAACAGCACGAGCAGTGAAAAGCCGTTGCCGAGTATCCTGTGCGCTCTTTCACGGTCGCCCTTGCCGAGCGCTATTGAGGCAAGCGGTGCGCCGCCACCGCCGACTATCTGTGAAAATGCCGAGATAAGAATGATTATTGAGCTTGTAACACCGATACCTGCCAGTGCATCAGTGCCGATAAACTCTATGTGTCCGATGAAGACCCTGTCAACTATGCTGTACAGCAGGTTTATAAGCTGTGCCGCAAAGCCCGGCAGTGCCATTTTAAGTATAAGAGGCAGCATCGAGGCTGTGCCAAGCCGTTCTTCGTATTTGTTATCCATTTATAGTATCTCCGTGTTTTGTCTTTCTATTTATAGAGTATAGCACTTAAATCATAAAAAGTCAAAGCAGGGCGGCAATGTGCCGCACCAAATTCCGCCTTTGGAAATGTTTGAGGTTGGCTGAGCGTGGCAAAACGGCGGGGGTAATGTGATACAGAGGGTTCATCGGTGGCTGAAAGCCACTGTAAATTCCGCCTTTGGAAATGTCTGATGTTGGCGAGGCTTACGTTAACGGCGGTGACTGAAAGTCACTGTAAATTCCGCCTTTGGAATTATCTGAGGTTGGCGAGGCTTGCGTTATCGGCGGGTATTAAAACGTGTATGGTCTTAATTGTTCAGATTTATATGTCAATATTACCTTTTATGAGGGAACAGTAAATTGGTTTTTTACTTTGTGCTTGTTATTATAAAAACAAAAAGACAGCGCCAATCGGCACTGCCTTTAGTCTGTAGAAAAACTTATATATTTTTGAAAATGGGGTTTGGGGCGTAGCCCCAAGCGGGGTGAGGGCGGCAGCCCCACACTCAGCCCCTTCCCGTGGGGAAGGGGTTTTCGGCAAGGATGCCGAAATAAGGACACACCAAGCTTTGCACGAAGCAAAGCTATCAGAGTGTCCTAAAGGGGATAGGGATAGAGAATTTACTGCGTGTTTTATAAAAACTGACTTTTTCCACAAGCTGAAGGCAGCGCCGCCCGGCACTGCCTTTAATGTTTACAAATTTATTGCAATTACGCCTGTTCGCTGGGGGCAAAGCCTGTTCTTTTCAGAGCCTTTGAAATTGCGAGAGCGGCAAAGTATGCGAGAACCACGCTTGCTATATCCTTTATAAGATAGGGAGCGGATACGAGCAGGAAGCTGGATAACAGATCCTTGCCTGCAACGAGAGCGTACTGTACAAATCCGCAGATATGGCAAGCGGCAACGCCTAAGATGCCCATTGCTATTCTAAGCGGTATACGGAACTTTTCGGGCATATTTCTGAATGCGATTCCGCTGATGGCCGCCATAGCGATAAAGCCGATTATAAATCCGCCCGTAGGACCTACTATTGAAGCGATTCCGCCCTTGAAGCCGCTGAATACGGGAACGCCTACCGCACCGAGCAGAACATAAACGACCGTTGAAACGGTTGCTCTTGCCGTACAGAGATAGAAGCCGCAGAGGGCTATTGCAAAGGTCTGTAATGTAACCGGTACGCCGGAGGGCATCGGTATCGCTATCTGCGAAAGTACTGCCGTAATTGCCGCAAAGAGCGCACAAAGTACGATTGTTGTGATTTTCTGTCTGTTCATATTTTTTGTTTCCTTTCCATTTTGTCAAACGACTTTAACAGAATACCACCGACAGCGCCTTGTGTCAACCAAACCGCACAAATGGGTGACAATCGAGAACGGTCTGCGTTATAACTTAATAACCTGATTGTACAAAATAACTAAAAGTTATGTGGTAAATGTGTGAAAAATGCAAATTGATTTTTTGGCGGGCAGAGGTTATAATTAATTTATTGAGAATGTTGTAAACTTTTAACAACACTCATAAGATAAGAATGAAACATCTATAATTTGTTTGGAGGTAATTAAAATGAAGATGAGAAGATTCATCGGTGCAGCAGCTGCAATGGCAGTAGCAGGCACACTTACAGTAGGCGCAGCAGCAGAAACTTATAATGCTTATATCGGTTTCCAGACAGCACCCTACTCATTCAGAAACGCTTTCGATGAGGCACAATACGGAAGAGATGCAGCAGACGGCAAGTACTTCAACAGCGTAATCGTATGGGGCGGTAACGACCCCGAAACATTCCCTCAGTATGAAGACAAGTTCGACGATGATATGCCGGGTGGTGATGCCGGCTATGTTATTCCTGCTACATACACAGATGTACAGATCGACAAGGACGGCACATACAAGGTTGGCATTACTGACTTTGACTGGGCACTCGACGGTTCTTCTGCTTTCAACCTTCTGTTTGTTTCAACAGATATTCCTTTCAACAAGGACGCAGGCGAAAATGGCGAATCTATCGCTAAGTTCTCTGACTGCAAGATTATCGTTGATGGTACAGTAACATCAGAAGTTGCTGATCCTATCATTGATACAGAAGACGGTAAGAAGTCAGGTCATACTAAGATTCTGTTCGCTAACATCTGGAACGATGCTCTTAAGAAAGATGGCTATAACGGTGCATACCCCACAAAGTCTTTAGAGATCGAATTCACAGTTTCAGGTCTTGACGCTGCTAACCAGCCTGCTGATACAACAGCTCCCGCTGATACAACTGCTCCCACAACAGGCGATTCTACAAAGCCCAACACAAACACAGGTGTTGAAGGCGTTGCAGCAGTTGCAGGTGTTGCACTCCTCGCAACAGGTGCAGTAGTAGTTGCTAAGAAGAGAAAGTAATCTTAAAAAGATTAACGAATAACGACAGCCCTCATTCGTGAGGGCTGTTTTAATATCACGACCGAAAGAGGAAATATGAAAAAATCTATAATCAGACGTGCGATAGCTGTGTTTATTGCGGCGGCTATGCTTGCAGGCTGTGCGGCGCAGGACAGCGGTGTATTATCGTCTGTCGGAAACAGCTCAGAGACCGAAAGCAATGTATCGTATGTTGAGAATACGAGCAGTGTTGATGAAAATTCTGAGGTTACTTCCGTTGACAGCTCAGTAACAGAGAGCGACACATCTTCCGATACCTCCGAACAGGAAGAAAGTAATACTTCAAAGCAGGAAAATGCATCAAAGGCAGAGAACACCGAGAAGCCCGGCGATACAACAAAGGCACCGGCAACTGCCGACACGAAAAACAACAGCCAGAGCAAGCCTGCTTCATCTGCAAGCAATTTCACTGTTCAATGGAAGAAGTCGAGCAGCTGGGAAGAGGGCGGTAAGAAGTGCGGAGGTTATGAGATTGTTATAACCAATAACGGCGATACGGTGAACAGCTGGACGGCAAAGGTAACCGTCCCCGGCAATACAAAGCTGATGTCGCAGTGGAACGGAATATTCAGCATTTCGGGAAACACAATGACGGTCAAGAACGAGAGCTACAACGGAACTATAGAAAAGGGAAAGAGCGTTTCGTTCGGCTTCAATTATTCGGCTGACGCTTATATCAATGAGGGTAAAGTGACTGTGAACGGAAGTACCGCAGGAACGAGTGCCGGAAATAACAGCAACAATAATAACAATAGCAATAACAACAATAATAATACGTCAACGACCAAAAAGCCGGCGGCAACAGTTCCTCAGGCGCCGAGCGACCCTAAAGGCACTACGCCGGTATCACAGCACGGTCAGCTTTCGGTAAAGAACGGACAGCTTGTTGATAAGAGCGGCAAGGGTTATCAGCTCAGAGGAATGAGTACACACGGGCTTACATGGTTCCCTGAATTTGTAAACGAGAGCGCATTCAAAACGCTCCGTGACGACTGGAACACGAATGTTGTCCGCCTTGCAATGTATGTTGACGAGTGGGGCAACGGTCAGTGCTATATGGGCAACAAGAGCGGAAGCCTTGAACTGCTTGAAAAGGGTGTTGACATCTGCATCAAGCTGGATATGTATGTTATCATCGACTGGCACGTTCTTAATCCCGGTGACCCGTCCAAGTATACAAACGAGGCAAAATCATTCTTTGAAACGGTATCAAAGAGATATGCAAAATATCCGAATGTAATTTACGAGATATGCAACGAACCGAACGGCGGTGCATCGTGGAGCGGCAATATCAAGCCGTATGCGGAAAAGATAATACCCGTTATCCGCAAGAATGCGCCGAACTCGGTAATTATAGTAGGCACGCCAACATGGAGTCAGGAGATCGACAAGCCGCTTTCCGACCCGCTGAACTACAAGAATGTAATGTATGCGTTCCACTTCTATGCGGCAACTCACGCAGGACTTCGTTCAAACGTAGAAAACTGCGTGGCACAGGGACTGCCGGTATTCGTGTCGGAATTCGGTACTTGTGACGCATCGGGTGGAGGTGCGAACGACTTCAACGAAACGCAGAAGTGGCTTAGCTATTTTGACAAGCAAGGCATAAGCTACTGTAACTGGAGTATCTGCAACAAGGATGAAACCTGCTCGGTACTGCGGCCGGGAACATCGGCAAACGGTAACTGGAGCGAGAGCGATCTTACCGAAAACGGTAAGTGGATTCGTAACTGGTTCCGCAAGCACTAAGTGCCCGTGGGGCACGGCAAATTCCGACCTTTTGAGAGGTTTGCGGTTGGCTGGGCTTTGTGGGACGGTCGGGGTTGACGGTAGCTGAAAACAAGCTATCGAAATACTTGTTTGTTTACTCCCGCCGTTAAATAAACGTGAATATACAGCAACCGTATTTAAAGGCGGAAATGCGAGCCGAGGCACTCGGCTTCCGATCTTTTGAGAGGTTTGCGGTTGGCTGGGCTTTGTGGGACGGTCGAGAGTTAATGAAAACAAGGAGATAATATGCTGAACGATATTAAATGGTTATTTTTCGATGTCGGTTCAACACTTGTTGACGAAACCGAGTGTTATAATCATCGCATACGAGATGCTATTGCGGGAACAGATATTACCTTTGAGGAGTTTAACGAAAAACGTTTGTATTTTTCAAAGCAAAATCTGAAAGGCGATATTGAAGCACTGAGATATTTCGGACTTGCAAAAACTCCTTGGCATCATGAAGATGAAAAGCTCTATAAAGATTCCGAAAACATACTCAAAATCCTATGTGAAAAAGGATACCGTATAGGTGTAATTGCCAACCAGTCGGCAGGCACTGAAAAACGACTTGAAAGCTGCGGCTTGATGAAATATATACAGCTTGTTGTAGCTTCTGCCGAAGAAGGAGTTGCCAAACCTGATAAAAGAATATTCGATATAGCACTAAAGCGAGCAGGTTGCAGTCCGTCCGAAGCGGTAATGATCGGTGACAGAGTGGATAATGATATAATTCCCGCTAATGAAATGGGAATGATGACGATATGGGTGAGGCAAGGCTTAGGCAAATATTGGACGATTTCTGACGAGAGCGAAAAGGCTGATTTTACGGTGGATAACCTATCGGAGCTTTTGGACATTTTTTGATAAGGCTTAGGCGGAAATATTGCAAAAGTCTTAAGCACTATGAATGAAAGAAAGGTTGTGTACTATGTTTAGCAAATTAAAACATCGGCTTGACAGGAAAAGCAAAAGGGTGGTTGCGCTGTTGGCAACGGCGATACTGCTCTGTGGGTTTACGGGGTGCGAAAGAAGTACTATTCCTGATGGTTCTGAGATATCGTACAGCGAAACGGGTTTTGACATTGAACGGATACGAAAAAATGTAATTGTTGACGGACAAGCGATCGAGATACCCATAAAGCTGAAAGAACTGCCTAAGGATTGGACATATGAAACTTCTGCTAATCGATTTGCGGAGGATAGATGTCACGTTGAAGTCAAGGACAAAAATGGCGATTTGCTTTTTAGCTGCGGAGCGGAAAACTACAAAGAGTCCAAAAAGGGTGACAGTAGGATTTTTGATGCTCCTTTTGAGAATGACAAATGTTCGGTTGACGGCATAACTCCATTTAAAACAACTAGAGAAGAAATCGTCGAAAGGTATGGTGAAGCAACAAGTATAAAAAATTTTAACAGTAAGAAATATGAAGGCTGGCAGGAATATAGATATGGTTCTCTCGAGGGAAAAACCTCGAATGATTGGCACGGTAAATGTCTTATTGTTACGTTTAACGAGAAAGGCATTGTTGATTGGGTTACCATTGTTTATACAGACTGAAAATGACGCCTAAGAAAAGTATATAAACGACTGGGCAAGCCTTGAACGTTCTGCAATGCCGGCAGGCAGAGCCGAGGGCAAATCAGAATTATTATCCGAATTGATAAAGCAGGGTGTAATAACCGAAGAGCAGGCAAATAACTACAGAGACCGAAAAAACAAACTCCGTTCAGACTTATAAATGCAGAAACAGAATTTAAAACAACCATTATAAAAATCCGTGTCAGGCGACACGGATTTTTTCTGTTATAGCTGTCTTTATATGTGCAAGACCGTTTGCAATAAGGCACTGTCCGGGGTAATAGAGGGCAAGGCAGAAATTCGAGAACGGGAAATCTATTTTTGAGAAGTACGCCATCAGGAGCATTATATCGGATATAAGGAACAGCAGACTGCCGAGCGCAAGTATAAGGTTGAATCTGTTCTTTATGCGGATAAAGTTCATTATTGCTTTGCCTGTCATAATGCAGATTATAACTGCGTATGAAATGCCGATGATTTTCATAAGCGACGAGCCAAAGTCAAGAAGCGGTGAGAACATCATAAACAGCACTATGGGGATAAATATTATAATTGCGGGGATAAAGTCGGTCGGACGAGGCTTTTGCATCAGCGAATATGCTATGAAATAACAGATATGACCTAATGCGAAAATCGCCGCTCCTGCGATGAAATTTAAGTTTATCGCTATATCTGCGCTCATTGCGAAGAATACGCCGACGGTCAGTATTACTGACGGCAGTTTCTTATCGGGGAAGTATTTCAGGGCGTATATCAGGTTTACTGCGGCGGCAAGCATAAAGAAAACGCTTGCGGTTATTTTTATCGGGTAGAGATGAGTAATTATCAGAGCTGTATCGCAAGCAAGCGATAAGCCGAGAAAAATAATGTTGAGCGGTAAAACGAGTTTTTTCATATATTTGTTTCCTCAGTCTGATCATTCAGTTCGATATTGATTTTTCTTGTGTATCGGGATAGCGGATATTCTCCGTCGTGGGATTCTCCGAAAAAGTAAGCGGACATATTTCCCGCCTGCGTAACTCTTGTAACTCCTGCACAGAGCAACAGGTCGGCAAGTTCTGCTCTGTTAGCCTTGCCGCAGATAAGCCCTGCGGTCTGCAAAAAGCCTTTTGCGTTTCTCAGTGTACGCATTATGTCCTTTCTCGGAAGCCTTTTTACAAGCACATTGCACATCATAGGCGACAGTTCAAGTTCAAAGTCGTCTTTTATGATAAGGCTGCAATTCTTACCGTAAAATACGTCGGGAGAAATTTGCCGTATCCCGATTGCCTGTTCAAGACGGGCGGAGTAGCTTATGAGCGTATCTCTCGCCCGTGTACCTATTGAGGTGTTCCTGTGTTTTCCGACTGCTGCTTCAAGATACGGAAGGAACATTTCGCAAAATAGGGTAAGCTCGGTTTTATCATCGGTGTCGATAAACACGGTCTGGCAGGAACTGCAGAGCAGTTGCTTTGTAGAGGCTATATGCCTGGCAAGAGCCGAAAATTCATCTGTATGGTTTGCGTAATCGGAAATGTAGCAGAAGCCGAGCTTGTGTCCCCATTCAATCAGCTTAACTCCCGGCGGAGCAAGTGAACGCACTGCTTTTACGGCTTCAGTACCGCCCCATACCACTATGCCGTCGGCAAAGCCTGCAAGCGTCTGGATGGTACGCACATCGCTTGACGGGGTATCAAAGACATATATGTAGCGTGACAGCAAAGGCTCATATTTGCAAAGCCGCTTTATTATGCGGATTGACAAGCCCTTATCGGCGGACGGAAGCTTCAGTATATTGATATTGCCTGCAAGAAGTCCTTCTGCAACGCTCATCACGGGTAAGCCGTCGGCATTTCCTGCGGCTATGTGGAACAGAACGCCGAGAGGTTTTGTCTGAATTTTTATTTTCGGAGTGATGCCGTTCGGAGAACCGATAAAGCCGTCTGAATCTCCGAGTTCGGTTTTCAGCCTGTATTCAAGATTTTCACGGCTGAGGCAGGCGAGTATAAGCTGTTTATAGTAACTCACATTTTCAACGTCAAGCGCCGAGAGCATATCGTCAAAAGCACCGTTTTCTATATCCGTGCTGATTTTTTCGGCGGCAAGCAGGACCTGTTTAGCAGAAATCCGACAGTTTCCGAGAGTGTCGCATATTCTGTCTTCAAAACGGGCTAACAGCTTGTCGCACATATCGTTTTCGTATATTTCGCCATCAAAGAAAATCATACGTTCACACCCTTTATTATCTCTTCTGCGCCTGCCGCACAGGTCTTTATATCCTCCGGCGCAACTCTGCCGACAATTTCAAGAAACGGCGTTTTCAGTCCGCAGGAACATTCGCTTCCGTTATGAAGTATGCCGAGGTCATCTGTCATTACGGAAAGCACCGGGGTCGCTTTAACCATAGGAGTTATCAGGTTTACAAGTCCTGTCTTGCCGTTTTCAAGCGGTTTTAACGTATCGACATCTCTGATTATAACTCTGCTGTAAGCGGGAACGTGGAAGTGATGTTCCTTGCAATCGCAGTATAAAATAGGATGCTCTACCGCTCCGAAAAATTCGATAATATCGTTTTCCTTTATGCCGAGTACCTTTTCGGCAAGGCTGTAAAAGGAATTTTTGTCGGCTTGCTCGGCATAGAACTGTTTCCAGCCGCCGCCGAGCATTATGCGTGAGCCTTTCGGCATTTTAAGATAAATTTTACGTTCGTCCATTATTCTCAGCAGAAAATAAGTATAAGCGGGAAACCCCATGAATCTTGTCGGGAAACGTGAACGTGAATACCTGACAATAAGATCTATAATCCTGTCAAAGTCGGGAGAATAGCCGCCTTTTTTATATGTCAGGATATAATTGCGGCTCAGTGCAGGAGTGAAGAATGTTGCACCGAAAGCCGTCTTTGTTACGGCGGTCTTGTTTCCTCTGTGGTGCTTGTAACCCATAATGATATAGTGGCACGGAACGGGAGATAACAGATTTCTCAGCTTTGATACACGCATAACCATTTTAAGTCCGCAGAGAAGGCCGCCCGTGTCAAAGGCTACCACGCTTTTCCTGCCGCTTGTGCCGGAGGAAGTCGCTTTTATAAGCGGAATACAGCCTTTATTGAAAATCTGTTTTTTCTTGAACAGCAATGTGGGTATCACGGGAAGTCCGGACGCATCCGAGGGAGAGGATATACCGAGATTTTCGCATATTATGCGGTAATCATCGCAATGGGAAACGCAGTAGGAGAAATTTTCTTTTACGGCTTTGGTGAACAATTCGTCGGAACTATCGGAATACGGGTCTTTTACCCAAAAGAGCAATCGTCTGTATTTCATCGGTCTTCCTCCGCTGTTTAAATATTTGATACAGTAAAATGATAACATAAATAGCACGGTGTGTCAATAAACGGTAAAACAAATGCGTTTTACTTAATTACCGTGTAACCTGTTACATCGCCTTGCTGATAATTTTGTGTGAAAACGGCGTAAAATTATCGGAAATCTGTAGACAATGACGATTATTTGTGATACAATAATAATAACACCTGTCGCAGAGGTTTTTTGTTTTATGACTACAAGTAAACGATTACTCAAAACGTAATCGGTACATAACAAAAAAATGCGGCGGTATTATGACAGATTTATAAAGCAGAGAATAAACTGCACAGAAAGGAATTTTTGCTATGAAGAACATACCCGATGTAAAGCTCGGAATTGCGGCTGTAAGCCGTGACTGTTTCCCCATGAGCCTTTCAGCTTCAAGATGTGAGGCTGTTGTAAAGGCATGTAAGGAGATCGGTGTTGACGTATTTAAATGTCCCACCACTATCGAAAGCGAAACACATATGATGCAGGCTCTTGAGGAGCTTAAGGGCGCAGGCTGCAACGCACTGGTCGTATACCTCGGAAACTTCGGTCCCGAGTCGGCTGAAACACTGCTTGCAAAGTATTTTGACGGTCCTGTAATGTTCGTTGCTGCGGCAGAGGAAACACAGGATAACTTAGTAGGCGGCAGAGGCGATGCTTACTGCGGTGTACTGAATGCAAGCTACAACTTAGCACTCAGAAATATCAAGGCATATATACCCGAGTACCCTGTAGGAACAGCTACAGAGGTCGCAGATATGATAAAGGAATTTATCCCTGTTGCAAGAGCGGTTATCGGTCTTAACAACTTAAAGGTTATCTCATTCGGTCCTCGTCCTCAGGACTTCCTTGCTTGTAACGCTCCTATAAAGCAGCTTTACAACCTCGGTATTGAGATCGAAGAGAACTCGGAGCTTGACCTTTATGCCGCATTCAATGAGCATAAGAATGACGCAAGAATCCCCGAAGTCGTTGCAGATATGGAGAAGGAGCTTGGCGACGGCAACAAGATGCCCGGTATCCTGCCCAGACTTGCACAGCTCGAGATTACGCTTCTTGACTGGATGGAAGCACACAAGGGAAGCAGAAAGTACGTTGTATTCGCCAACAAGTGCTGGCCTTCATTCCAGACACAGTTCGGCTGTGTTCCCTGCTATGTAAACTCAAGACTTACAGCAAGAGGAATCCCCGTAGCGTGCGAGGTTGATATATACGGTGCTATCAGCGAATATATCGGTGCCTGCATTTCAGAAGACGCAGTTACACTGCTCGACATCAATAACTCTGTTCCTGCAGATATGTATGTTGAGTCTATCAAGGACAAGTACAACTACACGCTCAAGGATACATTCATGGGCTTCCACTGCGGTAACACAGCTTCGTGCAAGCTGACAAGCAAGACTATGAAGTATCAGCTTATCATGCACAGAGGTCTTGAGCCTGACAAGGAACCTGATATCACAAGAGGTACGCTTGAGGGCGACATCGTCCCCGGCGACATCACATTCTTCCGTTTACAGAGCACGGCTGACGCTAAGCTGAGAGCTTATGTTGCTGAAGGTGAAGTTCTCCCCGTTGCTACACGTTCATTCGGCGCTATCGGCGTATTTGCTATCCCCGAAATGGGCAGATTCTACCGCAACGTTCTTATCAAGAAGAACTATCCTCACCACGGTGCAGTTGCATTCGGTCACTACGGCAAGGCTATCTTCGATACACTGAAGTACCTCGGCGTTGAGGATCTTGAATTCAACCGTCCCGCTGGTATGCTGTATGACGGTGAGAATCCTTACGCTAAGTATTGATTTATCGGACGGCAATACGAAAGTAGATAAAGTTGATATAGTATAGCAAAATCCCTGAGAGCTGAGGCTCTCGGGGATTTTTATGTTGATAATTATTGTGGTAAAGTTAATGAATTATCAAAAAAATAATCCGCCTAATTCCGGTAGGCGGATTACTGTTGTATAAACACTTTAATTACCGAGGGAAACCGTCTATGAGGGCTTCCTATATGTTGATTATAGCAAATGATCGGGTTAAAGTCAAGGTAAATCTCAAATTCGTGTCATTTTTATCGCAATATCTGAGGACTGTTTTAAGGCAGTCCTCAGATATTGCGATAAATCAGTTAAATTAAATTATTAAACAATTAAGCGCAATCATTAATATCCGCCGTCAATGCAACTCGCACATATTATCAACATTGGGAAAGGCGAATTTGAAGCGGCTCACAGCCGCCGCACTTGCAAAAACGGGGAATTTGTGGTACAATAAAACTAATTATTGACTAAAGTTTCGCTGTACAGGGGAGTACGGCGGTTGAAAGGATAAAGCTGATGGCAAAGAAAAATTATGACGACAACAGTCTTAAACAGCTGAAAGGACCCGATCAGGTACGACTGCGTCCCGGTGTTATATTCGGCTCTGACGGGCTTGACGGCTGTTGTCACTCCGTGTTCGAGATACTTTCAAACTCGATAGACGAGGCGAGAGAGGGCTTCGGAAAGAAGATAATCGTTACACGCTTCCTTGATAAAAGCATTGAAGTGCAGGACTACGGCAGAGGTATACCAATAGACTTCAATAAAAACGAGGAAAAGTACAACTGGGAGCTTGCCTTCTGCACACTGTACGCAGGCGGTAAGTACGACAATAACAGCGGAGATAACTACTCATACTCGCTCGGTCTTAACGGTCTTGGCCTTTGCTCGACGCAGTTTGCGGCTGAGTATATGGAGGTCGAGAGCAACAACGGAACGTGGATATACGACCTGAGATTCGAAAAGGGCTATAACGTTGAAAAGGAAGAAAGAGGCTTCCGCCGTCACCAGTCGGACGGAACAACGGGTACTAAAATCAAGTGGAAGCCCGACCTTGACGTATTCACCGATATCGATGTACCGTTTGAATATTTTGACGATGTTCTGCGCAGACAGGCGGTAGTAAATGACGGGCTGACCTTTGTACTGAGAAACGAAGTGCGTGACGAGGAAACAGGCGAAACTCACTTTGAAGAGCATATCTACTGTTATGAGAACGGCATCAGCGACTATCTGAAAGAAATCGTAGGCGATACCGCACTCACTACCGAGCAGGTATGGAGCGCACAGCGTACAGGTAAGGACAGAGAGGACAAGCCGGAATACAAGGTAAAGATGAAGGTCGCTTTTGTATTTTCAAACAAAGTTCAGCTGATACAGCATTATCACAATTCAAGCTGGCTTGAGCACGGCGGAAGTCCCGACAAGGCTATGCAGGCGGCGTTCACAAATCAGATAGACGGCTGGCTGAAAGCCAACAGCAAGTACAACAAGACCGAGGGCAAGATAAAATTTACCGATATTGCCGATTGCCTTGTGTTCATATCTTCAAACTTCTCAACGCAGACAAGCTATGAGAACCAGACGAAAAAGAGCATAACCAATAAATTTATACAGGAGGCTATGACCGACTGGCTGAAGCATCAGCTTGAAGTGTACTTCCTTGAAAATCCGGACGAAGCGGTCAAGATATGCGAGCAGGTGCTGATAAACAAACGTGCCCGTGAAAATGCCGCAAAGGCAAGAGATACAATAAAGAAACAGCTTTCGGGCAAGATAGACATTGCAAACAGGATACCTAAGTTCGTTGATTGCAGGAGTAAGGATACGGCAAGACGTGAGCTTTATATAGTGGAGGGTGACTCGGCTTTGGGCGCTGTAAAGCAGGCGAGGGACGCAGACTATCAGGCGGTAATGCCTGTAAGAGGTAAGACGCTCAACTGCCTTAAGGCAAGCTATGACAAGATATTCAAGAGCGAGATTATCACGAACCTTATGAAGATACTCGGCTGCGGTGTTGAGGTAAAGGCTAAGGCGAACAAAGACCTTTCAACCTTTGATTTAAATAATCTCAGGTGGGAAAAGATAATAATCTGTACCGATGCGGACTATGACGGATACCAGATAAGAACGCTTATTCTTACTATGCTGTACAGACTTGTTCCGACCGTAATAGAAAAGGGCTTTGTGTATATCGCAGAGTCGCCGCTTTATGAGATAAACAGCAAGGATATGACCTACTTTGCCTATACAGAAGCGGAAAAGCAGAGGATACTTGCCGATATAGGCGAGCAGAAGTATAAGATACAGCGTTCAAAGGGTCTTGGTGAGAACGAACCGGAAATGATGTCGCTGACGACTATGAACCCCGAAACAAGACGGCTTATAAGAGTAATGCCGGAGGACGCACAGAAAACGCAGGAGATATTTGAGCTGCTGCTCGGTGATAACCTTGACGGAAGAAAGGACTATATCCGTGACTACGGCTATAAGTACCTTGACGATATAGACGTATCTTAAGCGGAGGATATATGGAAATTAACAGGATAGAGGTAATATCTGCCGTAGTATCGGAGATGATAGCGACACTGCCCGAGGAAAGACGGCAGAAGGCATACATTCATCTTTTCGGCACGGCACAGACGGCAGGGCTTATTGCACTGCGCAGAGGTGTTAACGCAGAGCTTGCGCAGATAAGCGGACTGCTCCACGATTACCGTAAATATCTGACGGGCGTTGACGAAAAGCACGCAGAAGAAGGTGCTGACGCTGTAATGCCGATATTGGCAAAGACGGGGCTTTTCAGCGTGTGCGAGATAGGCAATATCACAAGAGCGATAGCGAACCACAGCGACAAGGAAAATGTCGGGCTTCCGCTTGACGAGGTACTGAAAGACGCAGATATTCTGCAACACGTTTTACAGAATACAACGCTACCCATAAGAGATAAATACGAGAAACGCTTTGAAAAGCTGAAAAAAGAGTTTTCACTCTGAGCAGGGTATAAAGCTAAAAAGAGGTATAGATTTTGAGAAAAGGAAAGAACGAAAAGAGCGAGAAGAAGGTCGCTCCGAATAAAAACGCTTATATAGAGGGTGCAGGTATTGTCGAGAATCAGCCGATAACCGATACGCTGACCGAAAACTATATGCCGTATGCAATGAGCGTTATAGTTTCCCGTGCGCTCCCCGAAATTGACGGTTTCAAGCCGTCGCACAGAAAACTGCTGTATACGATGTACAAGATGGGATTGCTTACGGGAGCAAGAACAAAGTCGGCAAACATTGTCGGACAGACGATGAAATTAAATCCGCACGGCGATATGGCAATATACGAAACGATGGTAAGACTTGCAAGGGGCAACGAGGCACTTCTGCACCCGTATGTTGACAGCAAGGGTAACTTCGGCAAGGCGTATTCAAGAGATATGTCGTTTGCGGCATCACGATATACAGAGGCAAAGCTCGACCCTATCTGCGCTGAGATATTTGCGGATATTGACCGTGATATAGTTGACTTTGTACCGAACTACGATAACTCAATGACAGAGCCTGTACTGCTCCCCACAAGATTCCCTGCGGTACTGGTAAACAATAACGTTGGTATCGCCGTATCTATGGCGAGCAATATCTGTTCTTTCAATCTGTCGGAGGTGTGTGAAACAGCCGCCGCACTTATGAAAAACCCCGAACACGATATTGTATCCACGCTTAAAGGACCCGATTTTCCCGGCGGAGGCTTCATATTACAGGACGAGAACGAGCTTCGCCGTATATATGCCACCGGACGTGGAAGCGTAAAGGTACGCAGTAAGTATATCTATGACAAAACGGCAAACTGTATCGAAGTGACCGAGATTCCGCCTACAACGACTATTGAAGCGATAATCGACAAGATAGTTGAGCAGGTAAAGCTGGGCAAGCTGAAGGAAATCTCCGATGTGCGTGACGAGTCGGACTTATCCGGTCTTAAGATAACTATCGACCTGAAGCGTGGGCAGGACAGCGAGGCGGTAATGAAAAAGCTGTTCAGGATAACTCCCTTACAGGACGTTTTCTCCTGCAACTTCAACATTCTTGTAGGCGGTATGCCGAAGGTTATGGGTGTTGCCGAGATACTTGAGCAGTGGACGGATTTCAGAATTACCTGCGTAAAGAGAAAGACAAAGTTTGAGCTTGCAAGAAAGAAAGAGAAGCTCCATCTGCTGACAGGTCTTAAGAAGATACTGCTTGATATAGACAAGGCTATAAAGATAATCCGTGAAACAGAGGATGACGCAGAGGTTGTACCGAACCTTATGATAGGCTTCGGCATAGACGAAACACAGGCTGAATATGTTGCGGATATAAAGCTGAGAAATATCAACAAGGGCTATATTTTGAAGCGCATCGAGGAAATAGACAGCCTTAAGGAAGAAATAGCCGATATGGAGGATGTTCTTTCATCTGAACGCAGAGTGAAGCAGATAATCATATCGGAGCTTGGCGATATAGCAAAGAAATACGGCAAGCCCAGAAAGACAATGTTCATCTACGGCACTGAGGACGAGGAGAACGAGGCGGAGGAGGAGATACCCGATTATCCCGTAAATCTGTTCTTCACTCGTGAGGGATATTTCAAGAAGATTACTCCTCAGTCTCTGAGAATGAGCGGCGAACAGAAGCTCAAGGAAAACGATGAGATAATCGAAACCTATGACGGCAGTAACCGTGCGGAGCTGTTGTTCTTCACGGATAAATTCCAGGTATATAAGGCGAGAGCCTGCGACTTTGAGGACGGAAAGGCAAGCGTTATGGGTGACTATCTGCCTGTAAAGCTGGAGCTTGACCCGGACGAGAGGATAATAAAGATGATAGCCGCAGAGGACTACAGCGGAACGCTTGTAATGTTCTTTGAAAACGGTAAATGTGCGAAGGTGCCTATGGTATCGTTTGAAACAAAGACAAGACGTAAAAAGCTGGCGAACGCATATAATGACGGCTCGCCGCTTGTATCTATGGCGCTTATTGACGGCGACTGCGAGTTTATGCTAAGCTCGGACGCAGGCAAGGTTATGATTTTCAACACAGTGCTTATCCTGCCCAAAGCGGCAAGGGATACGCAGGGCGTGCAGGTAATGAGGCTTACCAGAGCAAAGCTCAGATCTGCGGTTAAATACAAGGACGGTATGATAAAGGACGCAGACAGTTTCAGGACAAAGACCGTGCCTGTTGCGGGAACGCTGTACGACGAGGATACCGACCAGCTCAAGTTTATGTAACGCATCGTAACAGCCGACAAAAAAATATCAGAATTTAGAAAAATATTTTTATAAGTAAAAAAGGGGTCGCAGGGGCGAAGCCCCCGGCAGGGACTAGGGGCGGCAGCCCCAGCAATATAGCCCCTTCCCACGGGGAAGGGGTTTGGGGTTGGGGATAAATGACTGGCGATATTTGTATAAGAGCAAGTTCTTTTATACTTTTATATAAGTTGAATATCCTTTAAACCTTGAAATTCACACTGTACTGTGCTATACTTAAATTGCGTCTTTACAATGACGTGAGAGGTTATAATTCAGGCGGTCAGCCACAGTAAAAAGAGGTAGAAAAAATGCTCAGCGATATTGAAATTGCCCAGAACGCAAAAATGCTAAAAATAAAGGATATAGCAAAGGAACTCGGAATTGACGAGGAGGAGCTTATACCCTACGGTCACTACAAGGCGAAGATCTCACAGGAATGTATAGACCGTCTTGAAAGCGAAGAGGACGGCAAGCTGATACTTGTTACGGCTATAAACCCCACTCCTGCAGGAGAGGGCAAGACGACTACTTCCGTAGGTCTTGCGGAGGGTATGTACAAGATAGGCGAAAAGGCTGTACTTGCACTGCGTGAGCCTTCACTGGGTCCCGTCTTTGGTATAAAGGGCGGTGCGGCAGGCGGAGGATATGCGCAGGTAGTGCCTATGGAGGATATAAATCTTCACTTCACGGGGGATATGCACGCAATCACCTCCGCAAACAATCTGCTTTGCGCACTTATAGATAACCACATTCAGCAGGGAAACGTGCTCGGAATAGACCCCAGACGCATACAGATAAAGCGTTGTCTTGATATGAACGACAGAGCGCTGAGAAACTGTATAATCGGTCTTGGCGGCAAGGTGAACGGTGTTCCGAGAGAGGATCACTTCCAGATAACCGTTGCAAGCGAGATAATGGCGATACTGTGTCTTGCGGACGATCTTGTTGATCTTAAGGCAAGGCTCGGCAGAATCCTTGTTGCGTATACTTATGACGGAAAGCCCGTATTCGCTTCTGATGTTGAGGCGGTAGGCGCAATGACAGCACTCTTAAAGGATGCTATCAACCCCAACCTCGTGCAGACGCTCGAAAATACTCCCGCTATCATTCACGGCGGTCCGTTTGCAAACATTGCTCACGGCTGTAACAGCGTAAGAGCGACCAAGCTTGCGTTAAAGCTCGGCGACTATGCCATAACCGAGGCAGGCTTCGGCAGTGATCTCGGTGCGGAGAAGTTCTTTGACATAAAGTGCCGTTACGCAGGACTTAAGCCCTCATGTACGGTCATAGTAGCTACTATCCGTGCGTTGAAATATAATGGCGGTGTTCCGAAAACCGAGCTTACCGCAGAGAACACAGAGGCTCTCAGAAAGGGCATCGTAAACCTCGGCGCACATATTGAGAATATGCGTAAATACGGCGTGCCTGCAGTTGTTGCGATAAACCACTTCTATACCGATACAGAGGCTGAAATAGCTATTGTCCGTGAATACTGCGAAAAGATGGGTGCAAAGGTCGCATTCTCCGATGTATTCTTAAAGGGCGGAGAAGGCGGTATCGAGCTTGCAAACGCTGTTATAGATACAATAAACGAAAACGAGGGCAAGACTAATTTTGCTCCTATATATGACGAGAAGCTGTCCATAAAGGAAAAGCTGAATATAATCGCCAATGAAATCTACCGTGCGGACGGCGTAAGCTATACAACGGGTGCGGAAAAGGCAATAAAGGAAATTGAAGCTATCGGCTTTGACAAGCTGCCTGTATGCGTTGCAAAGACACAGTATTCCTTATCGGACGACCCGACAAAGCTCGGTTGCCCGAAGAATTTCACAATAACCGTCCGTGATGTAAAGCTGTCGGCAGGTGCAGGCTTTGTTGTCGCACTCACGGGTGATATTATGACAATGCCCGGACTGCCTAAGGTTCCTGCCGCAAACAAGATAGATGTAAGCGCAGACGGCGAGATAAGCGGTCTGTTCTGATGGAAAGGTTTATTTCAGATTCGCCCGAAGAAACGGTTGAAATCGGCAAAAAGATAGCCTCTTATCTGAAAGCCGGCGACTGTGTGCTTTATACCGGTGAAATGGGCGCAGGAAAAACGCATTTAACAAAGGGCATAGCGGAATATTTCGGCAGTACGGACGATGTTACAAGCCCGACCTTCGCTCTTGTGAACGAATATGAGGGCGATGTGCCGATCTTCCACTTTGACCTTTTCAGAATAAACACACTCGACGATCTGTACGCTATCGGATTTTTCGACTACCTCGACCGAGGCGGAATAATGTGTATAGAGTGGAGCGAGAACATACCTGAGCTTGCCTCATATCTTGACGGCAGGTGCGGTGTGAATATCACAAAAACAGGGGATAATTCAAGAGTAATTGAATATATTCCGCAGGAGGAACTATGCTGATACTCGGTATCGACACTGCCGCCGCTCCTTGCTGTGCCGCCGTGTATGATACGGAAAAGGGGCAGATACTCGGCAGTACGGTGATAAACAACAAGCTGACGCACAGCGTGACGCTTATGCCTGTTGTAAGGGATCTTGTCAGAAATGCGGAGCTTTCTATGGAGGATATAGGGCTTTTCGCAGTGGCGAACGGTCCGGGTTCTTTCACGGGACTTCGTATAGGCATATCGGCGGTAAAAGGGCTTGCTTTTGCATTGTCGAAGCCTTGTGCGGCAGTTTCAACGCTTGAGGCTATGGCGTATAATGTTACAGCTTATGACTGCGTTGTCTGTGCCGCAATGGATGCAAGGTGCAATCAGGTGTATGTTGCACTGTTCCGCATTGAGGACGGTAAGGTCGAAAGACTGACCGAAGAAGAATGTCTTAAGACCGACGAAGCGGCAAGAATGCTGTCGGAATATGACGATGATATAATGCTTGTCGGTGACGGCGCATTTATAATGAAAAAAGCAACGGATAACGAGGGAATGGAAAACGTGAAGATTGCCCCCGATCCGTTAAGATACCAGACGGGCTACGGCGTATGCCTTGCGGCTGTGAATGCACCGCAGTTAACGCCTGAACAGCTTATGCCGATGTATCTTAAATTGCCGCAGGCTCAGCGTGAGCTTATGGCAAAGAATGCTGACGCATATAAAGAAAGGAAAGAATAAAATGCTGGCAATAGGTAGCGACCACGCAGGATATGAGCTGAAGTGCGAGGTTAAGAAGTTCCTTGACGGAATGGGAGTCGAATATATCGACTGCGGCTGTAACGGAGAGAGAGCGGATTATCCCGACATTGCAGAAAAGACCTGCGAGAAAATCAAAAGCGGAGAGTGTGACAAGGGCATTCTGATATGCGGTACAGGCATAGGCATCAGCATATCCGCAAACAAGATAAAGGGTATCCGTGCGGCTTTGTGTCAGGATTATTATACGGCAAAGTACACACGCCTTCACAATGATGCAAACGTTCTGTGTATGGGCGGCAGAGTTATAGGAGCGGGTACGGCTGAAGAAATAGTAAGAGTATTCCTGTCAACCGAGTTCGAGGGCGGAAGACACGCAGCCCGTGTTGACAAGATGATGGCACTTGAGAATAAGTAAGTATTTAAACAGTCTGTCGAGAAACTTATACAACTTATTAAAATGGGGTTTGGGGCGTAGCCCCAAGCGGGGTGAGGGCGGCAGCCCCACACTCAGCCCCTTTCCAGGGGAAAGGGGTTTGGGGATAGGGATTGAGAAATTGTTCTATTTTTATAAAAACAGACTTTTTACAAACTGAATAAGTATTTAAAAACTGCGGATTTTTCCCTATGAAAATCACGGCAGGGCTATAAAAAACTAATCCAACAATACATAGGGAGAAAAGAGAATGTTATGGCAAACGAGAAACTTCACATCTGTGACCACCCCCTTGTACAGCACAAGGTATCTCTTTTAAGAGATAAGAACACGGGCGCAAAGGAATTCAGAGAGCTTGTAAGCGAAATTTCAATGCTTATGTGCTATGAGGCAACGAGAGATCTTCCTCTTAAGAAGGTACAGATTCAGACTCCCATAGCTATCGCAGAGTCAAATGTTATCTCAGGCAGAAAGCTCGCATTTGTACCTATCCTCCGTGCAGGTCTTGGTATGACCGAGGGCGTTATGGCACTTGTTCCTGCCGCAAAGATAGGTCATATCGGTATATTCAGAGGAAAGGGCGGATCGGATAAAACGGTCGCAAACGAGTATTACTGCAAACTCCCGTTTGATATAAACGAGCGTGACGTAATAGTTACCGATATTATGCTTGCTACAGGCACATCGGCTGTACACGCTATACGCAAGATCAAGGAAGCCGGCGCACATTCTATAAAGTTTATGTGCATTATCGCCGCTCCCGAGGGCATAGCCGCTATACACAAGGAATTCCCCGATGTAGAGATTTACTGCGGTGCGCTTGACGACGGTCTTAATGAGGATCTGTATATCACTCCCGGCGTAGGTGACGCAGGCGACAGACTCTTCGGAACAAAGTAAGTCAAATAAAATTATTGAGCCTGCCGCAATTGCGGCAGGCTCTTGACTGTCGAAAAACCGATTATTAAAACAGTATAATGAAATGTATTGCCAACACCGCCGAAAACACTTTCCGCATTGACAAGGCATTAATATTTTCGTGAGTGTACCGGTGCAACTGCACTGACATTGACTCTTCAAAAAAACGCCACTAACCTGAGATATATGTACTAATATGCGGACGTGTAGCGTTAAGCGTCCCTGCATTGACAGGATATTCAATGTTCAGGTGGTTATTCGAGTTTAGCCAACACCCCGACGGGGTGGGGGTGTGAGTAAGGAAAGAGGGATGCCAAGCTGAGCATTGCTTTAGCAATGCTCCCGCTCCTCACGTCGCTCAAGAGGAATAACTGATTTGGGAGAGAACCTAAGAGTATAGGGCTGAGTCTTGCTTACGCAAGCACTCGGACGTTTCGCTCTGCTTCACTGGGCTGTCAAGTCCAGCGGAGCTTTAGCGGAGTGCACGAGCCTTGCGTAAGCGAGGCTCAGACTTGCACCTAGTCTCTTTGGTTCTTTCCCTCGTTAATATTGACAAGTGCATCGATTTGAATAGCGAACCCGAGAAGTGCTGTCCGACAAAAAGAACTATCGGTAGCTTGCTTCTTCATAGATAAATACTAAAAGATATAACAGAAGTATATCAAACAAAGACTTTTTCTAAAAGCTAAAGCCCCATCCCCTAAGCACAACGTGCTTAAGGGAGGACTTTTTTCGCATTTCAATATTAATATTCCCCACATTCACGCACTTATTTTTCGCATTTCCGCCCTTAAATGTCAAAATTGTTATACTTTTAAGAAGATTTTGTGAAATTTAGCACTCTCCTATTGACAGTGCTAAAAAGTGTGCTATAATGTAGTTGTACAAAGAAAGAGAGAGGGTCTCCGGAAGGTACAAGGGCAGCAAATGATCGGCACTGCGTTTAAAAGCACAGACCGCTTAGTAATGAATGGAGGAATGACATATGTTACCCGCAATTTTCAATGAAAACTTATTTGATAATTTCTTTAATGATGACTTCTATATGCCGTCGGTATTCGGCGGTAAGAACGATCCGCTTTACGGCAAGCACGCAAAGAACGTGATGAAGACGGATGTCCGTGAAACCGACAACAGCTACGAGCTTGACATTGATCTGCCGGGCTTCAAGAAAGAAGATGTATCACTGAAACTTGACAGCGGCTATCTTACCATCAGCGCCTCCAAGGGTCTTGAAAAGGACGAAAAGGAAAAGAAAGACGGCAAGTACATCAGACGTGAGCGTTACGAGGGTCAGTGCAGCAGGAGCTTCTATGTAGGCGACGGCGTACAGGCTAAGGACGTAAACGCTAAGTTTGAGGACGGTATCCTGAAGATATCTGTTCCGAAAGCCGCACCTCAGGTCGAAACGGATAATGTTATCGCTATCGAATAAACGACAGCAGGCACACACATAGCAGTTACACGGTCGGATAATAAACCGACCGTCCGATATACGGAAGGAGAAATGACTTATGTTACCCGCAATTTTCAATGAAAACTTATTTGACAATTTCTTCGACGATGATTTTATGATGCCGTCAATGTTCGGCAAGAACGATCCCCTTTACGGCAAGCACGCAAAGAACGTGATGAAGACCGATGTCCGTGAAACAGACAACAGCTACGAGCTTGACATTGACCTGCCGGGCTTTAAGAAAGAAGATGTATCGCTGAAGCTCGACAGCGGCTATCTTACCATCAGCGCCTCCAAGGGTCTTGAAAAGGACGAAAAGGAAAAGAAAGACGGCAAGTACATCAGACGTGAGCGTTACGAGGGTCAGTGCAGCAGGAGCTTCTATGTAGGCGACGGCGTACAGGCTAAGGACGTAAACGCTAAGTTTGAAGACGGTATCTTAAAGGTATCCGTTCCGAAAGCCGCACCTCAGGTTGAAGGCAATAACGTGATTGCAATCGAATAATCCGACCTTCACCTTTGCAGACAATCGTGAATAACTGATTTATCGGCAGTGAGAAAAATCTCACTGCCGATATTTTTTTTGAAAAATTTTATTAAGCCTATTGATTTTGTAGGCTATCAGGTGTATAATATAAATCGGACTAAATCTGTCGTCTTTACCGCATCCCTTTACAGTGCGTTAAACGGCATTTAGCATAAAGCAGGAAGAAAGGAACGATAGTATAAATGCTTAAAACAACAATATACCTTGACAATGCGGCTACCACAAAGATAAGCGATAACGTTCTCAACGCTATGCTGCCCTATCTTACGGAGGAATACGGCAACCCCTCCTCTATCTACACTCTCGGAAGAAATTCCGCAATAGCCGTAAACAAGGCAAGACATCAGGTCGCACAGGCTCTCGGCTGTGAGGACAGCGAGGTTTATTTCACAAGCTGCGGCAGTGAGAGCGACAACTGGGCGATAAAAAGCACCGCAAAAATGATGGCGCTAAAAGGCAAGAAACACATAATCACTTCTGTATTCGAGCATCATGCGGTTCTGCACACAATGGATTCTCTGAAGAAGGAGGGCTTTGAAATAACCTACCTTCCCGTTTATTCAAACGGTATAGTTAAAGTCGAGGACGTGGCAAACGCCATCCGCCCCGATACAGCCCTTGTCACGATAATGTACGCCAACAACGAGATAGGCACGATACAGCCCATTGCCGAGATCGGCGAGCTGTGTAAGCAAAAGGGTGTCATCTTCCACACAGACGCAGTACAGGCTATCGGCAACGTCCACATCAACGTAAAAGAGCAGAATATAGATATGCTCTCTCTCAGCGGCCATAAGATACACGCCCAGAAGGGCTGCGGTGTTCTTTATGTAAACAAGAAATACCGCCTTCCTCCCCTTATTGACGGAGGCGCTCAGGAAAGAGGCAGACGTGCCGGCACAGAAAACGTTCCTGCTATAGTAGGACTCGGTGTAGCTATAACAGATGCCGTAAACGGTATAGATTCCAAGAACGAAAAGCTGAAAAAATTCAGCGACAGGATATATAACGAGATAATGAAGATTGACCGTGTTCATTTAAACGGCGACAGAGAAAAGCGTATGCCGAGCAACCTGAACTTCTCGTTTGAGGGCGTAGAGGGCGAGAGCTTACTGCTCCAGCTTGACCTTCAGGGCATTGCCGCATCGAGCGGTTCCGCCTGCACATCAGGCTCACTTGACCCCTCGCACGTTCTTCTGAGCATAGGACTTCCCCACGAGGTAGCGCACGGCTCACTGCGTATCTCAATGTCAGAGTACACGACCGAGGAGGAGATAGACAAGCTGCTCGAGGTTCTCCCCGTTATTGTAAACAAGCTCAGAAGTATGTCGCCCCTGTGGGATCACATCGTCAAGGGCGAAACATTCAAAATAAAGTAAACATTGATTTATCAGAAAGGAAGTATTACTGATGATTTATTCTGAAAAGGTAATGGATCACTATGCCAACCCCAGAAATGTAGGCGAGATTGAAGATGCAAACGGTGTCGGCGAGGTCGGCAACGCAAAGTGCGGCGATATAATGAAAATGTACCTTAAGATTGAGGACAACACTATAAAGGATGTCAAGTTCAAGACATTCGGTTGCGGTGCGGCAATCGCCACAAGCTCCATCGCTACCGAGATGATAAAAGGCAAGCCCTTATCCGAGGCACTGAAGCTGACCAATAAAGCGGTCGTAGAAGCGCTTGACGGTCTGCCTCCGGCAAAGCTCCACTGCTCCGTACTTGCAGAGCAGGCTATCAAGGCGGCTATTGCCGACTACTACACAAGACAGGGAATCGACCCCACCCCATTTGTAGGCGAGATAAAGGACGACCACTGCGACAGCTGTTGCGGCATATGACCCTATTCTTATATTATAACAAACAGCCTTGCGAAACCCGCAAGGCTGTTTTTCATACCGTGAACACATCGCCCACTACCCTATAATCTTCTCCATCCACACCATATCATACTCCCTGCCGAATTTTTCGGCACATTTATGAAACGTTCCCACAAGCGTATACCCCTGCTTTTCGTGAAACCTGATGCTGTCGTGGTTCAGATACTCATCGTCTTTATCCGTGCTTGCTATGCAGGCATACGCATTCCTTACCCCCATATCCGCAAGCCGTTTTTCAAGTTCCTTATATAACGCTGTTCCCGTACCGTGACGCTTTTCATTCACATCAACATATATCGACGTTTCGGCAGAACGCTCATAAGCCGCCCTGTCCTTGAACACTCCGGCATATGCATATCCCATAATCCTTCCGTCACGCTCAGCCACTATGTAAGGATATTTCTTCAGCGTTTTTTCTATTCTCCGCCTGAAATCCTCTGCAGACGGCACATCAATCTCATACGTTACCGCCGTATTTATAATATAATAAGAATAGATACCTAGTAGTTCTTCTGCGTCAAAGGGCGTTGCCGTCCTTATTTCTATATCTGCCATCACTCCGCACTTCCTTAAAAACATATCAAAAGCAAAAGTGCCACAGCAATACCGCCGTGACACTTCATTGTGCTTTATCGGATTTTATAATGTCTCCGAGCCTTCTTCGGGAGATTCGATTATCTCGTCCTCCACTCCGCCCTCGGTAAAGGAAAAACTCTTCTTGTCCGCATCATCGTCAACATCGGAAATATCAACATCAACTCCGCTGTTTATCGACACTACCATATCCTTGAGATTGTTTATCTCGTTTTTGAAAGCCGTGCCTGTTGTAGCCGCCTTCTTCATAAGCTCTGCGCTCTTTTCCCTGCCTGCCGATACAATATCGTTCACGCTCTTTGTGAGCTTTTCACTGCCCGTCTTTACTGCGCCCGTGCAGTAGACCGAAGCCTTGTGGAGCTTATCACTGCAGTTTTCCTTCACAGCCGCCACAGCCTCAGGATTTTTATCTATATATTTCTTAGCTAAAATATACCCCGTACCGACAGCCGCCGCAATACCGAAAAATATCATTGCCTTATTCATACTAAACATCCTTTCCGGGTAAAACCCCGTTTGCTTATACTCAGTATATACCATTTTTTACGAAAAGTAAAGCCTATTTTGTCGGATTTACTGCCTCAAGGCGATATATCGGAAATCCCTGCTCGGAAAATCTCTTTTCATACTCCGTCACAATGTTTCCTTCAAATCCGCTGTTATGCAGATCAAGGCTGACATTCTTCAGCTTGAAGCCGCACTGTGACAGATTCTCTATTGAAAACTCGAACAGCTTCATATTGTCGGTTTTCTGATGTATCTCACCGCCCGGTATAAGTATGTGCTTATATATCTCAAGAAATACAGGGTGAGTAAGACGGTGCTTTTTATACGTTTCCTTAGGATAAGGACAGCTGAAATTAAGATAAATGCGTTCTACCGAATTTTCAGGGAAGAATTTTTCAAGATACTCCGCTTTACCCATAAGAAATTTCAGATTAGGCAGATTTTCCTTTACCGCAAGCTCCATAGCGCTGACTATTACGTTTCTTGCCATCTCCACCGCAATAAAATTAATATCCGGGTTACGCCTTGCCGCTTCAACCGCAAAGCCGCCCTTTCCGCAGCCTACCTCAAGATGAACAGGATTATCATTGCCGAATATCTCCCGCACATCAAGCGTTCTCTGCTGTGTTTCACCTCTTTGCTCTGCGGCATAATCCACAAGCCAGCCGAGATTCACGTTGCCGCAAGCGTCAAGACGTTCATCAAGGTATTTTTTTCTTCTCATTCTCATAAGTGTTACCGCCCTTATCTTGTTGCCGACAGCATAACGTAATACGTCTTGAAACGCACCTTGTCAACAATGTTTCTTGTTGTGTTGTCAAGCACCACGATATTCATTCCACGCTCGTTTAGCGAGTAGTTCTTGTTGCCCATTTTGACAATCGATTCATCTGCGTCGCTGATTATCTGCGTCTTATAGCCCAGCACATCAATAACGCCTGTATCGATCCTGTCTTTCGACAGCTCCTCACGGACTACCTTGCCGCCTTCTATTATCGCAATATAACGCTGATTTTTCTGAGCCGTAAGCAGCTTTTCAAGGCCCAGATCCTTTACAGCCGATAAAGCGCCGTCGTTATATCCGCCCGTCACATCTCCTCTTGCCGAGATTATGGCGGTGAAATTCTCGCCCTCCTTCAGCCTGTACATATAGTTAAGGAAATTATCCTCGCTTCTGAGGTTCGTATTCTTTTCATCCTTGCTTTCTTTTGAAAGCACAAATTCTGTATACTGCGGAACAATGCTCTTGTACGGCATAACTCCGTGGAAACCCTTCTCCGATACCGTAAGACCGAAATAGTTGTACCACAGGTTAGCACCAACTACTACAGCAAGGAAAGCCGCAAATATCGTAACAGGACGTGTAACGAAGTTCACAAAACCGTTCCTTCTCTTTTTGAATACCCTGTTCTTCGGCATATATCTTTCGTCAGCCTTAAACTGCTCTCCGAATACAGACGAATACTTCTTCTTTTCGGGCTTTTTGTTTTCCACAGCTTCAACGGGCTTTGTCGCTATATCGCTGTCACCGCCGTCCTCAGCCATGATCTCGGCTAAAATTCTCTGCTTTTCCTTTTCTATATCGCTAAGCTCAGCCTCCGCCTTTTCCGGTACGGGCTGTGAAACCGCTTTTTCCTTTTTGGGTTCGGTGTCGGCGTTCTTTGCATATTTTTCGGGATGCTTGGAACGGATGACCTCGTCAACCGTTTTATCGAATTCAACCACAGCGTCGGGATTTTTCCTGCGTGCAAGATAAGCCTTTGCACAGTTCATATAGTACCTTGCTATTGACGGTATGAACATTATCATCATAATGTACAGATACATCGAGAAACGCTCGATAACAAAGTGCTTTGTCGCTATAAACCATATAATAAAGTTGAATATTGCAAAGTTAGTGAACAGTGCCGATTCTTTCGGATATGCCTTTCCGTATCCCGTGAAATGTGCGATAAGCGCAAGTGCCGCAATAATTGCAGGCACTATAATATACACAGGCAGATAGCCTTGTGTGATAAAGTTCAGCTCAAGATAACCCTTGTACTGCGGAAGAAGCACCACCGCAAGCCTCAGTATCGGCCACGAAAGCAGATATACAAGCGCTGTCAGTATCGCATATATCGGTACGGTTATCTTTGTGGGCTTTATGAACGCCGCAATCAGATACAGCGGTATCAGCACTATTACTGTACTGTGGAACAGACACGCTAAGAAAATAAACAGCAGCACCATAAAATGATTGCGTTCCTTCATAAATCTGTAAGCACAGAGTATGATCGCAAACGCTATCGACTGACGGATAAAGCTCAGCGAGCAGTAGAAGAACGTCAGCGATATGAACATCATCGTTGACATCCATATATTTTCGCTGTAACGGAATATCGCATACGCAGTAGGTATTAGTATCAGCAGTGCGTACACTGCATACATTATATTCACATCTGCGGTAAACATCGAGATCAGCTTTGTGACGATCGTAAAGCCCGGCTCATACCCGTAGTTGAATATCGAAAGTCCGGGTGCATTCTTGATATTCCAGAAAATATAGATGTACGAATAATAATCGTTTCCCAGTCCGTATCTGAATACGCTTATCAGATACATTGCTCCGAATGTCACGATAACATAACAGAGCTTCTTCACCACATTCGGCTTATGCTCGATGAGCGGATAAGCAAGCACAAGCACAAGTGCCATAAGTATAAGATATACTGCCATAGTTTTTCCTTTCGCAATAAAAAAATAAAGCACCGCACAACTGCAAAGTTACCACCAAGCAGAAAATGCAGTGCATATTCATCAGATAATTATGTATTTTCCCTGTGTCACTACAGGCGCAACATCAAGCGTAAAATCAACTCCGCACGACATTCCTGCGGTTTTCAGCGTTTTCTCTACCGCCTCATACGCCATTTTCGGAGAATTGTTCTCCTGGCTTAAGTGACCGAGTATCAGACGGCTCGCACCTTTTGCGACAAGCTCCTTACAAAACTCAGCCGAACAGCCGTTTGAAAGATGTCCGTGATTTCCCGAAATCCTCGTTTTGAGATACGGCGGATATTTCGGATTTCCCTTTAACAGCAAAGGATCGTAATTTGCCTCTATATATACCGTGTCGCTTCCGAGCAGATTATCCTTCACCTCATCGGTAACATAGCCTAAATCGGTACAGCAGGCGACTTTATGCTCGCCGAACTTCAGTGTGTACCCTACGCTTTCCGCAGCGTCGTGCGGTGTATGGAAAAAATCAATATCCATATCGACAGGTACGCTCTTTATTTCCGACAGCGGATGAATAACCGCCGTCTGCTCTACCAGCTTGTCAGAAAACAGCTTTCTTGCAGTGCCGTCCGATGCGTACACAGGAACAGACGTTCTTTTCGTTATCTGTCCGAGTGCTTTCGTGTGGTCTATATGCTCGTGCGTCACAAGCACAGCCTTCACCGCCTCAAACGGGATACCGCAGAGTGCCAGACCTTCCCTCAGCGCCTTGAAACTGCATCCTGCGTCAACAAGTACGCCGGAGGTGCTGTCACCGACAAAAACGCTGTTGCCCTTGCTTGAAGAGCATACAGGAACAACCTTTGCCATCAGAGTGCCTTTCTCATCTTTTCGTCATCGGGATAATAACGCTTTACTATATCAGCGCCAAGTGCCCTCAGCTTTATTTCCATATTTTCATATCCACGCTCAATATGGTGAATATCTTCGATTTCCGTAGTGCCCTGTGCCGCAAGACCTGCAATGATAAGCGCCGCACCTGCCCTGAGGTCGCTCGCCTTTACCGGAGCGCCCGTAAGATGATCCACGCCTCTTACTACCGCTACCCTGCTGTCAACGGTAATATCCGCACCCATTCTGCGAAGCTCGTCAACATACTTGAAACGTGTATCGAATATGCTCTCCGTTACCATACTTGTACCGTTCGACATTGCCAGGAGCGTTGTCATCTGCGGCTGCATATCGGTAGGAAATCCCGGATGCGGAGAAGTCTTTATATCCGTACCCTCATAATGAGGTCTGCCGACTACCCTTACATTATCCGTATCGTCCTCTATCTCAACATAAACGCCTATCTTGCGCAGCTTTGCCGTAATAGGCTCAAGGTGCTTCGGTATAACATTCTTCAGCGTAATATCACCGCAGGTAGCCGCCGCAGCAACCATAAACGTTCCCGCTTCTATCTGGTCGGGTATAACCGAATACTCTGTGCCGTGAAGCTGTGAAACGCCCTTCACCTTTATAACGTCCGTACCTGCGCCCATAATATCCGCACCCATAGAGTTGAGGAAATTCGCAAGGTCCACTATATGAGGCTCCTTGGCGGCATTTTCAATTATCGTCAGCCCCTCTGCCTTTGCACAGGCAAGAAGCGCATTTATCGTTCCTCCGACAGTCACCTTGTCGAAATATATCTGCGTACCGATAAGCCTGTCAGCCGAAAGGTCAACGATACCGTGCTTTATATCAGTCTTTGCACCGAGCGCCTCAAAGCACTTGATATGCTGATCGATAGGTCTGCTGCCAAGGTCGCACCCACCCGGGAGCGGCACGCTCGCCTTCTTGAATCTGCCGAGCAAGGCACCTAAAAAATAACTGCTTCCTCTTGTGGAGCGGGCAAGCTCATAAGGTACCGTTCCGTCCTTGATTCTTGACGTATCCACCTCTATCTTCGACTTGCTCAGCCTTCTTATCTGCGCTCCCATACTCGAGAGTATCTCAAGAGCAACATCAACATCACTGATTGACGGTACATTTTCCAGTACGCACTTATCTTCCGCAAGTATCGCCGCAGGTATTATAGCTACCGCCGCATTTTTCGCTCCGCTTATCTGCACTTCGCCTCTAAGCGGAGTACCGCCTTTTATAATAAACTTTTCCAAAAGTCACACTTCCTCGATTCAGTTAAAATATAGAATTCGATATAATAAAACGCCCTTTAAGGCTCTGTATCTCATAAAACAGTGCGTCGGAATGATACTCGGGTACACACCGACACAGTATAAAGTTATTATAACATATCTGCGGTAAAAATAAAAGCATTTTTTTCAGCCGCTTTACATTTCGTCATATTGCACTATATAGCCTGTGTTTTTATGGATTTTTTATACATATAGTTGTTTTGCAGTCTTAGCGGCTCAATGTCCGGACTTGTCGCCATACTTGTTGTACAGCTGTGTGCAGAACTGCTCGATTTCCTGTTCAAGTTCCTCTGCGCTGTCTGCGTCAAGCATCATACTTCTAAGCTTGCTGTAAAGCAGCTCTCCGCCCTCTTTTTCTTTCGTTTCGGGAGGAGTAACATAAGACGAGGTCTTTGTCCGCTCACTCGGCAGAAATGGCTTCGGCTTGTCAACGTTAGTGACATAATGCGGCGAAATCTGGCTTGATCTCAGGTCGTCAAGCGTGCTTTTTGCTTGCCTGCCGTATATCATCGCATAAAGACAGCCGCATTTATAAAGTGCCATTATCATCTGCGGTGACGGCGCTACGCCGAACAGCGTGGCAAGCGAAACAGTGTAATCCTGCAGTTCCGCATATTGTTCGTAATCACCGAATCTCATAGTCAGGCTGTCGCTTTTTGCTATCACCGCCGCTATAGCCTCGCTGACAGCGTTCGTGTATTTGTTTGTCGGGCATATATCTATCGGACGGTAGTATTTCCTGCGGTATTCCGCCAGCATCCGTGCCATTTCCTGCGGACTTTTTCTGAAATCGTCAACAAAGCGTATCATCGAAACCTTGTCAAGCTCAAAGTTCTTTTCAAACATTTCCGTGACCCTCATATAGTCCGACCCGTGCAAACAAAGCTCCGATATAACCGGCCTTTCGATTTTCGGTATAAGGTCGGTCAGGTGTGCAGGCACGACAACATAGGCAAAATCGAACGAATTAATATACAGCAGGTCACGCACCGAGGTCATACGAAGTATTATCTTCGACATATCGCTTGCAGGCGGTATCATAATAAAGCTGTCTGTGGTCATTTCGATATAGCTTACCCCGAACTCGTGCAGTGCGTCCGTATAAGCCTTTATTGCCTCAGGCTTCACATCGCTTACAAACGATGAATCACACAAGCTGTTATCAATAATAGAAACCTTCATTCCTATATGCCTACCTTTCAAAAATAAACCGCATATCATTTTCATAATATTTTATCACAAAACGAAAAAAAATTCAATACCGACCGCCGCCTCTTGACATAATCACGTTAATATGGTACGATAATATGATAAAAAATGAAAGGGGTAACTACTTTGCTGGAATTTCAGGACGTAAAATGGCAGCTTCCAAGCGGAGAACCTATTATAAAAGGCATAACCTGTAAGCTTGACAGCAGGCTTACGGTAATTACAGGGCCAAACGGAGGCGGCAAGACCTCCCTCGCAAAGCTCATCGCAGGTGTGGAAAAATGCACATCTGGCAAGATTCTCCTTGACGGTACGGATATAACGGATATGGACATCACAGGCAGGGCAAAGCTGGGCATTGCCTACGCTTTTCAACAGCCGGTACGCTTCAAGGGTCTTACAGTAAGAGATCTTCTTGAGCTTTCCGCAGGAGAAAAGCTGGGTCACAACGAGCTTTGTGCGCTTCTCGGCAAGGTCGGTCTGTGTGCGGAGGAATATATCGACAGAGAGATGAGCGGCGCTTTATCGGGCGGCGAGGCAAAGCGTATAGAGATTGCGACCGTGCTTGCAAGAAACGTCAAGCTGTCGGTATTTGACGAGCCGGAGGCAGGAATAGATCTCTGGAGCTTCTCAAGACTTGTGGAAACGTTTGAAGAAATACGCAACGGCACCACAGGCTCGCTCGTTATAATATCGCATCAGGAGCGTATTCTTTCGATTGCCGATGAAATAATAGTAGTCGCAGACGGCACAATACGCACAGCAGGACCCCGTGAGGAAGTCCTTCCGAAACTGCTCGGCGGAGAATACGCCTGCAGATGTCCCCAGAGAAACGGAGGCGGTTGTCAGTGAGCAATATAATGGACGTAAATTTCAACGGCACAACAGCCGAAATGCTTAAGATAATCTCCGATTATGACGAGGTATCGGGCTTTGCGGGTGCATACAATATCCGTGAGGACAGCAAGTGCGCCGGCAGAAGATCGTCGGAGAATATCACTATCGAATCAAAAGAGGACAAGCCGGGTATAAATATCCGTGTAAAGCCCTTTACTGTCGGCGAAACGGTATTCATTCCCGCCTGCGTTACCCACAGTGACGTTGACGACCTTGTTTATAACGATTTCTACATCGGCGAGGGCGCTGACGTTGTTGTAGTAGCAGGATGCGGCGTGCATAATGACGGCGAGGAGCAGGCTCGTCACAACGGCATTCACCGCTTCTTCCTTGAAAAAGGCGCAAGAGTGCTTTACAAGGAAAAGCATATCGGAACAGGCAAAGGCACAGGACTCAGAAAGATTGACCCCGTCACAGACTGCGTTCTTGACGAGGATTCATATCTTGAGATGGATACGATACAGCTCAGAGGTGTCGACAGAACAACAAGAAGCACTTCCGCCGTACTCGGCAAGGGTGCAAAGATAGTTGTCCGTGAGCGTATAATGACCGACGGTGACGAGGAGGCGGTAACAAAGTTCCATGTCGAGCTTAACGGCGAGGACAGCGGCGCAGACCTTGTTTCACGTTCTGTTGCAAGAGGAAATTCCCATCAGGCATTTTACTCCGTAGTCGAGGGCAACAACCGTTGCACAGGCCATTCCGCCTGTGATGCGATACTTGCGGATAACGGCAAGGTCGATGCACAGCCGGCTCTCAATGCGGCTAATGTTGATGCCGCACTTATTCACGAGGCGGCTATAGGCAAGATAGCAGGCGAACAGATATTAAAGCTCTGCTCGCTGGGTCTTACAAGAGAAGAAGCCGAAGAGAAAATAATCGAGGGCTTCCTGAAATAACCACGATATACAAAACCACCGTTGCATACCCGCAACGGTGGTTTTAGTCTGTCGATAAACCGATTATTAAACCCCACACAGTGAAATATTTCACCATCCCTCGCCCCGCACCAACCCTCCCAAAACCGCACTATCCCACCCGCTTTTCGTAATGCCAACATCTATATGCACCGATACGCTTTCACATCCGCACTATCCCTCGCCCCGCACTAAACTTGCCTCCCTTGTCAAAGGTGAGGTGCTGTCGCCCGAAAAAATTCGGGCGACTACCGGAGGGATTGCTTTCCTACCGCACCATCAATGAGGTTTTCCACACTATCCCTTGAAGCGCTATGCCAAAACCGGACACAAGGGATACAGAAAGGCAAGGTATATAATAAAAGAACCCCCACTGCCTGTTTTGGCAATGGGGATTCGGTCTTGTATATCGGTTTTACTTTAAGTATTTACCCACATCGACAGCAGGCGCAGAGGTTTCGGGTGCGGGATTACCCGAGCAGTCAAGCGTATATCCGCCGACCGAAATTCCCGTTATTTCGCCGTTGCCGTCAAGCGTCAGCGTATAGCTGTTATCGCCTGCCGTGCCGCTTAAGGTCAGCTTGTCGGTGCCTTTACGGACGGTGACATTTTCGGCTGTTCCTGCACTGTCAATGCACTGCGTGAGAAGCTCTGCGGCTGAGGCAAACTGCGGCGAGGAACTGCCGTATTCATATTCTATCCCGTCAAGGCTGTACCTTACGGTGTTGCCGTCATCGGTCACGGTAAGCCCCTTCACGCTGTCCGGAGAAGTAAAGCATACGGTCCATACGCCTGCACTGCGAGTAAACTCCGCCTGTGCCGTAACGCCGTCGCAGACGACCCTGCCGCTGACGCTCATATCTCCCTTCAGATCGGGGATTTCCGCCTTTTCGGCGGCAGCGCATGATGTGCATAAAAGGCAGGATAAAACGGCTGTCGTGATAATCATTCTTTTACTCATAATACGTCGTCCTTTGTAAAGTAATATAGGACAACGTGAGGAGTTAAGCTATTCCGTAGAATTCACGCAGGATATATGGGTAAAGCTGCGGCAGCTCAGACGGCAGAATTCCGCTCATACTGCGCTCCCGTGCAGCATACTGTGCGGATAAGCCGAAAAGATACGCTCCGAGCCTTACCGCATTGCCCGTTTCAATGCCCTGTGCAAGCAGTCCGCCGATAGTTCCTGCAAGCGTATCACCGCTTCCACCCTTGGCTAAAGCCGCATTACCGCTCATATTTACGGCGGTAAATCCGTCCGGGGCGGCATATACGGAGTATGCATCCTTGAGCAGAACGTGAACGCCGTATTTTACAGCGAAATCTTTGGCACAGCTCAGCTTGTGACGGAGGATGTAGTCGGTGTCAAGTCCGCTCAGCCTGCTGAATTCCTTAATGTGAGGGGTAAGTATGAGCCTGCCTGTGTTGTCCTTCAGCTCATTTATATGCGGAGCGAGGGAATTTATTCCATCTGCGTCGATAACTATCGGGCAGGAGGTATTATCAATCAAGGCACAGAGCAGACGGTAGGCTTCGTCGCTGTTGCCTACCCCGCATCCGAACAGGATTGCAGTGGCGGTACGGGCATTTTTGCACAGCTTGTCCGCACAGTCTGAGGTAAGCGTTTTACTGCCGAGCGGAAGGTAGATACATTCGTGCAAGGATGCCGCAACGCTTGTTGTGACCTCGCTCACCGAGGCAAGCGTAACAAGCCCTGAGCCCGTTCGCAGAGCGGCATTAGTGGACATCCACGCCGCCCCGATACAGCTCTCGCTGCCCGAAACATTCAGCAGCCTTCCGAACGTTCCCTTGTGGGTGATACGGCTGCGGTTGACAAAGTAGGAGGCGAGGGAATCGCCGTTCAGCTCGGCGTCATATTCGCTGTAGCAGGCCTCGGATATGCCTATGTCGAGCAGTACAATATCGCCCGAAAACTCACTGCATGGGACGTAAAGCTGACCCGTTTTTACGGCTCCGAGCGCAAAGGTCATATCCGCACGAAACGAGTATTCATCGGCATTCCCGTCGGTTGCGTTACAGCCGGAAGCAATGTCGGCACAGAAGCGCAGGGCGGCGCTCCCGTTGCAGTAGGAGAAGAGCCTTCTGACCGGGGGAGCAAGCTCGCCGTGAAAGCCTGTGCCGTAGACGCAGTCAATGATGATGCCGCAGGAGCCAAGCTCGTTCAGCACCGTTTCCGGTTGGTCAGGGTAGCTTAAAACGGCTTCGTAATCGGGTTTGTACTCGTTGAAGCAGTCTATGGCGAGGTCGGTTTTCGGGGCAGAACCGACGAGGACTATAAGGGGGGAGAAGCCCCTTTTACGCAGATTATGGGCAACTGCGAAGCCGTCGCCGCCGTTATTTCCGCTTCCGACAAGGACAGCCGCACGGCAGGGCTTTACGATACGGGAGATGTGAAGGGCGATGGCAGAGCCTACATTCCGCATAAGAACGGCACACGACGTACCTTTCTGCTCACACATCGCTTCCGCTTTTTTCATCTGTGACGGAGTTACAACATACTGTTTTGCCATAAAAACTTCCTTTCAGAAAATGGCAGGTGAGCATTTTTCTCCCTGCCATTGATTTACAATCACACCTGATGATTCAGAAAGCGCAGAATGGCTTACCTATCACGAAAAGTAAGGCATCAATGATGCGTCAGGGTGATGAATAATGTAGTTTTTAAAAACACGGTGTTTTTCGCCTTAATAAAAGGCATATAATTACATTCAGCTTGTAGAAAAAGTCTGTTTTTATAAAAATAGAGCAAATTCTCTATCCCTAACCCCAAACCCCTTCCCCGTGGGAAGGGGCTATATTACAGGGGCTACCGCCCCTAGACCCTGTCGGGGGCTACGCCCCAAAGCAAGGATGCTTTGGTTGCTTGCCAAAAGTTTTGCACGATGCAAAACCAGCAGAGCAAGCAACACTCGACACCCCTTTTTTATCAACGATAGAGGTTTTTCGACAGACTGAAATAATAACATTATTTCTGCTTTTTGTCATCCGTGTTTTTGCTGTCGGAATTTTTGTTCTTGACGAAGATTTTCTTTATATCTTTAAACTCGTGCTTTTCCTTTTCCTTTTTCATATAAGGGGGGTGAGGGAAATAGACCGGCTCGTTTGTTTCGTCATCTATATGATGGATGTCACGGTACACGTTTGAGTCGGAGGGAAGGTCTTTATTTTCGAGTCGTTTTTTGACCCTGTTTTTTGTGAAGCTGTATACAACGGCGAACAGGGGTATACCGATGATAAGACCGACAAAGCCGAACAAGCCCTGACCGACAAGCATACCGAAGATGACCCAGAAGCTTGAAAGACCGGTCGAGTCGCCGATAATCTTCGGGGCGAGGACGTTACCGTCAATGTTCTGGATGATAACGACCATAATGGTGAAATAGATGCACTGGATCGGGTCAACGAGGACGAGCAGCAGCATACACGGGATATATCCTATAAACGGTCCGAAGTAGGGGATGATGCAGAATATACCCATAACAACGCCGCAGAGTACGGCATAGGGCATATTGAAGATGCTCATAAGCAGTACATAGACCATACCGATAATAAAGCTGTCGAGTATCTTACCTGTGATAAACTGACCGAAGGACTTGTTTACCTCACGGGTGCTGTTGATAATCTTTGTAGCGACCTTAGGCTTGAACAGGCAGTAGAGGATTTTTTTGAACTGAGCGGCGAAAAGCTCCTTGCTGTTGAGAAAGTAGATGGCTATAACGAAGCCGAGCAGGAGATTCATAAACACGCTGATTATGTTCATGACGTTGGACGAAATAAGATTCCATATATTGTTCATCTGAGGAAGAAGCTCGGTTGACAGCCAGTTGTTGAGCATATCGGAAATGCCGCCGGTGAACTGGAGGACATAAGCCTCTACCTCGGGGTAGTTTCTGAGGGTCTGCGATACCCAGTCGCTTATCTGCGTAACGTATGTCGGCATATTGTTTACGAGCATAGTAATAGTGTCGATAAGCTGAGGGAGAAGTACCCAGATTATACCTGTGAGTATAAGCAGGGCAAGAATCATAGTTATAGCCACGCTCATAACTCTTGCGACCTTGCGGACGGGGAAGGTCTTGGGCGGCGGTTCTTCGCCGGGGTGTTCACGCTCGAACTTCTCACGCTTTTTGTCCTGTATTGTATAGAACAATCTGCGCAGGCACGGCTTTTCGATGAAAGTCGCTATCGGGCATAGAATATATGCTATAACAAAGCCGTATAGGACGGGTGTCAGTATAGACAGGAACGAGAAGACGCTGTCGAGTATTTCTTTGATCTGTGACAGACCGAGGAAGAACACGATAGCGGCGGCGATAACGAGGAATGCGGTCACTCCCCAGTAGAGATATTTTTTATCCCATTTGAAGTTCATTACATCACACCTTTATATTGATATGGAAGTTACTGCTTTTATTATAGAATTATCGGCGGAAGTTGTCAAGGGTATACAGAGAGGAAATGAATGTTGGATGATGAATAATGGGAAAATGAGGGGTGAGGGGCGAAGGGATGGTGCGGGGTGAAGGATGGATGTGCTTTTGAGAAGGTTGTGAGGATGGAGAGGTTGGTGCAACGGGAGGGGCAAGCAAGGCAAGTGATAAGTGTTCTTTTGCAAAGGTTGTAGAAATGGAGAGGGTCGATGCAACGGGAGGGGCAAGCAAGGCAAGGATGCCTTAAGCGTGTGTGCCCAAAGTTTCGCAAGGATGCGAAACAAATAAAGCACACACAGACGCTCACCCTACGAAAAGCGAGTGGGATAGTGCAAATGCAAAACCATATAAGCACACAGACGATTGCAGTACGAAAAGCGAGTGGGATAGTGCGGAAAATCTAATTGATGGTGCGGATGGAGAGCAATCCCTCAGTCTTGCGACAGATAGGGTTGAGCGAATATTAACGTTGATAAAATCGCAAAATGTTGCAATTTATAATAAGAAGTAGCCTTGTCGCAATCCAGCTCCCTTTGACAAGGGACGGGCATGGATGCCCGAAGTTGAACGCCCAGAGTTTTAAGCATGGATGCTTAAAGTCAGCCACACAAAGCCGTTGTACGATGCAACGGCACTAATGGCTGACGAGGCAATGTGATGCGAAACCAACAGAGCGTTCATATGGCAAGAATATAGTGCAGAGCAAGGGATAGTGCGGTGTTGGTAGGTTTGGTGCGGAGCGAGGGATAGTACGGAAAGGCGGTTGCGGTGTTTGCGGTGGGTGCTGTTAAAGAATTATGGCTTTACTACCGGACACCATTTTGACGAGTGCTGAGAATTGAATATAAAGAATCCGCTGTTTATTGCAAATGGCGGATTTTTGTATTGGAAAATTTTGTAGGGGAGGGGCTTGCCCCTCCCGAAACATCACTGCAATTATCAAGCACAAGTTAATAGAGTTATAATGTAAAAAGGAACTGCGTTTTACCTTGATACTTGATAGATTAAAAACGCTGAGAAAATCAATAACTTAGATTTAACGGGAGGGGCAAGCAAGGCAAGTGATAAGTGTTCTTTTGCAAAGGTTGTAGAA
>OMBQ01000426.1_pt1 | contig 50746 bp, 48 predicted proteins | sample 1674311 | NCBI WGS metagenome assembly OMBQ01 (sample SAMEA103958160, study PRJEB25191) | human gut metagenome | biome: human-associated habitat [ENVO:00009003]; feature: intestine environment [ENVO:2100002]; material: feces | place: Germany | collected 2013/2015 | reverse complement strand
AATAACAGAAAATGAAAAGGCTCTTCGCATTTGCGAAGAGCCTGTAATTACTTAGTACATTGGACTAACCTCTCAAATATATTTTTTTGATACAATGAATTTCCTTAACATAGGAACCACCTCTGTAACAAAAAGATTTGAATTTTTAGTCAGCACATTGGACTGTACCTCTTTATTTATTTTTTAATTAAATATTGAATTATTAAATTTACTTAGTTCAAAACTTTGAACATTTTTTGAAGATAACCTTCAAGCCTTTGCAGGAAAGACTGTAACACAAACACACAATCTATGTTAAATTCAATTTTAAACGCCTGTGCATTCCTTTTTGGGTTCCTGCCATAACTTTTATAATTGCTTTTAAAGCATGCACCCGTTATTTGCCGATATTGCAAATCCTGACGGTACTGAATCCGTTATACTACCCGAATACTTTGCAGGCGTTTGTCTGACCTGGTTCTAATTCCATGGGACAAAGCCTCCTTCCTTTCTGAACCTAAATCTTATCTCTAAGTTCATCTTTATAATACCACAAAATTATAATTTGTCAATAGTTTTTTTCAACATTTTTAATTTTTTTTGTATATTTTTTACAAGGTGATATTTGATATTGACGAAAAGCCAATTAAATATTATAATTAATATAATTTATAAAGGATGTGAACCCAATATGGATAACGAAAAAGACTTATATGAACCGGATATTCTTTCTGTTACAGATGATGGCGGTAATGAAATTCTGTTTGAATTACTTGAAAGATACGAAACAGATGACGCCGCATACGTAGCAATTACCGAATATCACGACGATGCGGAAGAAATTGTTGAAGCAGATTATGAAGTGATTATTTTAAAAGTGCTTGAAGAAAACGGCGAAGAATACCTTGCCGAAATTGAAGACGAAAACGAATACAACGAAATTTCAGATATTCTTATGAAAATGGTTGAAGATAAATTTGATGTTGAATACTTTGACCCCGAGGATATTGAACAGTAAATTGCATAAAATATAATATAGTTTTCAGTCTGTGCATCTCGACAACCGATGGTCTTAATAACCCGAACACTTTTTAATTAGGGATTTAGACTCGCTTTATGGGTATGCAGACCTCCCGCCCCTATTGTTTACAATTTTGGCGGATGTTGGGAGTACAAAGTACGGCGGATAAAGCCCACCTGCTTTTAACGGCAGGTTATTCTCGACTGTCGGCGGATGTGCGGATTATTAAAAATTACGGCTGATTTATTCAGCCGTTTATTTTGCAAAAAACAAAGGATGGTTTCAATGAAACCATCCTTTTAATTATGAAATAATGTGAATTATTCACCTTTCATTTCAACAAGCTTTGCTTTACCTTCAAATGCTGCTTTTGAAAGAGCAATTGAATCAAAGATTGCTTTTTCGATATCATCAGGAGTGCAACCCAATTCCTTACAATCATCTGTAGGAATGAAGAGGTTCATATCCATAATATCAGCAAGACCTACCGGGTCAATACCTGAATCAACATTTCTCTTTGCATAATCTTTTCTCATATGATAACCGAAAGCCTTAAACATCCAAGTAGGAATACCGACAATCTTTCTGTCAGGAATACCGTCCATAGCACGGTAAACAATTTTAAGGAATTCAGACCATGTTAAGTTGTAGCAAGAAATACCGTATGCACGGAACTTACCCTCGCCTTTTTCTGCAGCTGCAAGAGCCTGTTCTGCTGCGCCAACCATTGATTCACCAACTTGGCGAACAGTTAACATTGCAGTACCGCCTCTTGAATACATAGTAACAGGCATTTTTTCAAATCTTTGAAGTTGTTCGATAAGGATAACCCAAACAGGTTTTCTGCCCGGCTGTGTACCAAAGATGTAAGGAAGTTCAAGAACACCAACTTGGAAATCCTTGTCTGAATACTTTTCGCAAACATTTTCTTGGTCAATACGGCTCTTGATATATGGGTGCTTTGAGCAAAGGTCCATTTCAGGATGTTCCTTTGCAAGCCAAGCAAAGTAAGAACCGCAAATAACTGCACCCTTCATACCTGCTTTTTTAGCAAGAGGAAGATATCTTTCAAGAGGAGCGATATTGTATTTATAATATGCATCGTAAACAGGAGCAGGAAATTCAACTCTTTCGTCAACGCCTGTAGCGAATACGAACATATCGTAGCCCTTCATTAATTCAATCATTTCGTCATCTGTGAGCTTGTTTGCATCCTGGAACATGATTTCCATTTCTTTTGGAAGAGGTGCACCTTCCGGAAGAGGAGGAAGAGCAAGAGTTTTAATTTCATGTCCACGGTCTACAAAAATTTGAGCAGCGGCTGAACCGAGAAGGCCTGTTCCGCCAATCATAAGAACTTTCATTATGTATACCTCCATACATCTTTTTAATTTATAAACAAATTATAACATTTTAAAACATATTCGTCAACAGTGATTGTAAGACTTTAACAAAAATATATACAAAAAATTCCGGAATAATGATAGATACATCAAAATTCCGGAATGATTTAAGATTTTAAATTAAACGGGATGAACCTTGCTTTCAATATCGTCGTGTTTACCGTCAAGTCCGTATTTTTTATCTCTTCTCTTTTGGAAGAATTTAATAGCAACCTGGTCAAACTGAGCATAAGAAAGAACATCTTCTTCCTGTTCGTAATACTCTGCAATTTGGTCTTTAAAAGTATCAAGTTCAGGTTTAAGAAGATCTGCCGGACGGCAAGTAATAATAGGCTCATCACCACAGATTTTCTTTTGAAATTCAGGGTCAATATCGCAAGGGGTTTTGCCGTATTTACCTGCAACCATATCTTTAAATTCTTTTGTAACCATTTTATAACGTTCGCCCATAATCACATTAAACACAGACTGTGTGCCGACAATTTGTGAAGTTGGTGTAACAAGCGGAGGATAGCCGCTGTCTTTACGAACACGAGGTACTTCTGCAAGAACTTCTTCAAGTTTATCTTCTTTACCTGCCTGTTTAAGCTGATTAAGAAGGTTGGAAAGCATACCGCCGGGTACCTGATAAAGAAGAGTATTAGCGTCAACGCCGAGCATTTTAGGATTAAGCAAACCTTCGGCAAGATATTTCTCACGAAGAGGAGCAAAGAAATCACGAATTTCGGTTAATGCTTTAAGGTCAAGGCCTGTATCATATTCAGTTCCCTGAAGAGCGGCAACCATTGATTCCGTAGCCGGATGTGAAGTACCCATAGCAAGTGGGCTGATTGCAGTATCAATAACATCCACGCCTGCTTCAATACCTTTTAACTGAACCATAGAAGCCAAGCCTGAGGTATAATGAGAGTGAAGCTGAATCGGAATATCAACTGTTTCTTTAAGAGCTTTAACAAGGTCATAGGTTCCGTAAGGGGTTAACAAACCTGCCATATCTTTAATACAAATTGAATCTGCACCGGCATTTTCAAGCTGTTTTGCATAATTACAATAATAATCAATATCAAAAACAGGACCTGTTGTATAAGAAATAGCCGCCTGAACATGACCGCCGTATTTTTTAGCGGCATTAATTGCTGTTTCAAGGTTTCTTACATCATTAAGAGCGTCAAATATACGAAGAATATCTATACCGTTATCAATACTCTTTTTAACAAAGTAATCTACAAGGTCATCTGCATAATGACGATAGCCAAGCATATTTTGACCTCTAAACAACATTTGAAGCTTTGAATTCGGGCATTTTTTACGAATTAAACGAAGTCTGTCCCACGGGTCTTCGTCAAGGAAACGAAGGCAAGAATCAAATGTGGCACCGCCCCAACACTCGATTGAGTGGTAGCCGATTTTATCCATTTTTTCAAGAATATCTTCAAACTCGTCTGTTCTCATACGTGTTGCAATCAAAGACTGATGGGCATCACGCAAGACGGTTTCAGTAATACCAATTTTAGCCATACCTTACTCCTATTAATTTAATGTAATAATAACTTGGTCTGCCTCTACACTGTCGCCCTTATTAACTGAAATTGAAGCAACTGTGCCTGCCTGAGGAGCAACGATTTCATTTTCCATTTTCATAGCTTCAAGAATGCAAAGTACATCACCGGCGTTAACAGAAGCACCGTTTGATACTTTTACATCAAGAATTGTGCCGGGCATAGGAGCCTTAACTTTAATTGCGCCTTCTGCGCCTGCAGGAGCGGGTGCTGCTTTAGGAGCAGGAGCCGGAGCAGCGGCAACAGGTGCCGGAGCAGGTGCTGCTGCAACAGGAGCAGGAGCAGCGCCGTTTGCTTCATCTACTGTAACATCATAAGCTGTGCCGTTTACTGTAATTGTGTATCTTTTCATATTAATGTCCTCATCTTTCTATTATTTAACGGAATGTTTTCTTGGAAGTGTTGCTTCTCTTTTACCTGCAAGCATGTCAAGAGCGGCAATAAGTTTTGCCCTTGTTTCGGCAGGAACAAACACATCATCAACTGCGCCGCAAGCAGCAGCTGTAAACGGTGAAGCAAGATTTTCTTTATATTCATTTGCAAGTGCTTCCCTGCTTTCGCCCTTTGCAAGGCGGTCGTTATACAAAAATGCAACAGCTGCATCCACATCAAGAGGAGAAAGCACCGAAGTATCCCAAGCATAAACCACATCTGCATTTGCACCTCTGCCTGCAAGTGCAATATATGCAGTACCAACAGCTAAACCTGTAACAACAGAGATTTTAGGGCAAGTTGCAGTTGCCAAAGCTGTAGTTAACTTTGTTAATGAAACAAGTGCCTGATTTTCAGCTTCTTTAACTACGCCGTCTGCATTAACAAATGTTACAACTGGAATATTATAAGCGTCACAAAGTTTAATAAACGCTTCTGCCTTATAAGCACAAGACGGACAAACAGCCTTGCCATCATATGCTATAAATCCGACTGTAGAACCCATAACAGAGCCTAATGCGGTAACTGTGTTTGAGGCATAGCCGGCTTTAAGTTCAACAATACTGTTTGCATCTGCAACAGCATTTAAAATTTCTGATGCACTTGCGCCTGTATCTACAGTAGAAGCCGGTTCATCAAAATCAAACATAGGAACTACATCCAAATTGTTTGACGGCAAAAGAGCAATAATGCTTTTTGCGGATTCAACAGCAGACTCGAAATTTTCTGCCGCAATATCAACAGTACCTGCTTTAACACTGTCTTCCACAGTAACTTCACTTGGAGCAGTTACATAAAAATCTGCATCTTTAACGGCAATAACAACATCTGCCATATTTGCCATTAATGCAGATGTGCCAAGGCAAGCACCTGCAACAATGCTGATTTGAGGAACAACACCTGAAACAGCAGTTGAAGCCTTCAAAATTTCGCCGTATGAATTAAGAGCTTCAAACCCTTCTGTTAATTTTAAACCGTTTGAATCATAAATTCCTACTACAGGGCAACCTGTTTTTTTAGCTAAATCATAAACCTTTTTGATTTTTGAACATTGGGCAACACTGATTGCACCGGAATCAACAGAAACATCCTGAGAAAAAGCATAAACGCAGCAGCCGTTTACAGTGCCGAAACCTGCAACAACTTCAACATCGCCGTTTACTGATTTTGCAAATGCATCAATCTCGGAAAAAGAAGCGTCATCGAAAAGAGACGCAAGTCTTTTGCGTGCTTCTGTATCTTTTACAGTAAGATTACTCACTAAAACATCCTCCTTAAAATTTAGTAGTATTTCAGCTGTAATGCAAAAATATCTATTCTTTGGTATTTTATCACTTTATAATTATAATTACAACTATTTTTTATATTATTAATAATAAAATAAATTAAAGAATTTGAACAGCAAAAAAGCAGCGATAATAATCGCTGCTTAAATCTGTATTATCAAAACTATTCTTCTTCCGTTACACTGCTTTTTTCTGCCGAACGAAGCAATTTTTTTACTTCGTTATCGGTTAATTCACGCCACTTTCCTTGAGGAAGCATACCCAACTTAAGGGAACCTACGGAAATTCTTTTAAGCCTTGCGACCTGTAAATTAACAGCTTCGCACATTTTTCTGATTTGACGGTTTCTGCCCTCACGCAAAATAAATTCAAGCACTACCCTGCCCGGTTCTTCTGTTATTACATTAACATCGCAAGGTGCTGTTTTTCTGCCGTCTATTTCAATACCGTTTCTTAAATTAAAAAGAATTTCGTCATTTATTTCAGGGCGAACGGTTACACGGTAAACCTTAGCAAAATTATGACCCGGATGAGAAAGAGCATTTGCAAAAGCACCGTCGTTTGTTAACAGCAACAATCCTTCTGAATCCTTATCAAGCCTGCCCACAGGATATATTCTGGCTTTAATATCACTGACTAAATCCATAACGGTTTTTCTGCCAAGCTCATCTGAAACAGTTGTAACATAGCCTCTGGGTTTATGAAGCATAATGTAATAATTTCTTGAAACACTGTTAATTCTTTTGCCCCTTACGGTAACCAAATCTTTTTTAGTATTAACCTTGTCGCCTATATGGGCTACGTGCCCGTTTACTTTAACTTTGCCTGCTTCAATTATTTCTTCACTTTTACGCCTTGAAGCAACGCCGCAATCTGCCATAAATTTTTGAAGTCTTACTAAATTATTGTTTGCCATAATATTCTATATTTTCAGTTGCCGTTAACGGCAATTTTGAAATTTCCTTTTCTTTATATTTTATAACAACAAAACCTATTTTATCGCCGTTTTTAATCGGTGCATACAAAAAGGGAAAATGATAAATTTCCACGGAAATATTTTGCTTATTTAAAACAAAAACATTACCGCTGTATGTTGCGTTTAAATAATCGGATGAACCGCCCACAACATTAATTTTTACACTGTTTTCTACCTTAACGCTTTCATATTTCTTAAAACATTCGTCATACAAAGAAATATGGTCGTTCCAATCATTCGGAGCATTCAACGTTACGCAAATTAAAACAGTTTCATTTTTCTTAACGGCAGATACAAGGCACCTGCCTGCTTTTTCCGTAAATCCTGTTTTAACGCCCACACAGCCGTCAATATAAGACAAAAGTTTATTGTGGTTATATACTGTTTGCTCTTTGCCGTTAATTCTTATTATTTTACTTTTTTCACAACATATTTCCAAAAAAATTTTATTATTTAAAGCATTTAATGTAAGCACAGCCATATCATAAGCGGTAGAATGATGATTTGCTTCATCAAGACCCGACGGCGTAACAAAATAGCTGTTTCTCATTTTCAAATCAGAAGCGGTTTTATTCATTAAATCCGCAAATTTTTCAAAAGAGCCTGAAAGATACAACGCAACGCTGTTTGCCGCATCATTTCCGGAGCAAAGCATCATACCCACAGTAGCATCATAAACAGAAATCTTATCTCCGGCACGAAGTCCCAACGAAGTACCGGTTGTATTAACCATTTCATCCGTAACGGTTATAATATCATCTAATTTACCGCTTAAGCAAGCAATATACGCCGTTAAAATTTTGGTTGTTGAGGCAATACTGCGCTGCTCATCCTTATTTTTTTCAAACAAAATTTCGCCGGTTGTTCCGTCTATTACAACAGTGCTTTCTGCGCTGATTTCTGCACCGAATACATTAAACGGAACAAGAAAAAGCACGCACATAACTGTGCAAATTATTCTTTTTAACAAAATAATCACCTGCTAAAATATATGCAGGTGATTAAAATTTTAACATTTATTATTCTGCAGAATCGGTTTTTTCATCTGCGTCTTTAGCCTTAACAAGCTGAGAAATTTGGTCAACAAGTTCAGGAATCATTGCGATTGCACGGTCTGCAGAAGATGAATAATTATTTATTTGCATCATTCTTACTTTATCGTTTTGAATTACGATAAACGCAACGGGAGTGATAGAAATACCGCCGCCGCCACCGCCGCCGAAAAGTTCTGCGTTTTGCTTTGATGGCAAATCTGTTCCACCGCTTGTAAAGCCGTAAGTAACCTTTGAAACAGGAATAAGTGTTGTGTCGCCTGTTGTCATAGGTTCGCCGATAATAGTTGAAACATCAACCATTTCACGCATTTTTTCCAATGTGTTTTCCATTATTTTATTAACCGGTGTTTCTTTCATAATGAATCTCCTTATAAAAATTATTTATCTTTTATAATATTTACAACAAAAACTTTGCCTGCTTTAAGAAGCATTTTTACGATTGCGCCCACGCTGAGCGAGCCGATAAACTGCAAACCGTATTCATTTTGCGGAGCAATAAAGTCCGGCATAATTAAATCGTCGTAATTATCAACACGCATACCGTTTAAAATTACACCTTTTAAAGGATAATAATACTTGCACAATCTGCCGTAAGCATTGGCAACGTCGGCAGCATCACAGCCACCGATTATTATTTTAACATAAAGTGAGTAAATATGGAACCCCCTAAATAAAGCATTTATTGCAGAAGATGCTGTTTCCAGCAAATTCGTTACAAAAAGCATTATTCCGACGATGCCGTCTTTATCCCAAATGTTTTTAATAAAGTTTGGCTTTTTTTCTTTTTGCGGTTTTTGATTTTGAGAAACTTGATTTTCCGTTTCATCTTGTTTAGGCGTTATATTCGGATTGTCTTTAAGTTCAATCTCCATTTTCTCTCCTGTTTCACAGTCCGTAACTGTAATAACAGATTGAGAATTTTCTTTTTTCACGGCATTATCAGGTTTAATCTCATTTGCAGATTTTTCAACCTTTTCCGCTGTAGGTTGCCTGTTGCTTTCTTTGCTCTTTTTTTCTTTTTTATTTTTCTTTACTTTGTCAGCCGATTCGGCAGGAAACAAAATAAAAGATAAAATTTTAGAAAGTTCAATATCTTTTTCAATCCACAAAACTTTTACCTTTGTGGTCCACTTATTATCATAAATAACGGTAATGGTAGCGGACAATGAAAAAATCAAGGCAAATATTGCAACAATAACTGCAACAACAATTAAAAATACTTTCACTTGCACCACCCTTACTCATCTTTATTTTCACTGATTTCGGAAAGAAGCTTGTCTTTACTTGTTTCTTCCTCAAACAATGAAGTTTGACCGTTATCTTTATCTATCTTTTCAATTTCCTCGGTAGACGGCAAATCCGGCAAATCATCAAGACTGTTTAATGAAAAACATCTTAAAAATCTGTCTGTAGTGCCGTAAACAAGAGGCCTTCCCGGCAGGTCAAGCCTGCCCTTTTCCTCTATTAAACCCTTTTGTATAAGATTTGCAATAGAACCGGAGCAATCAACACCCCTGATTTGTTCAATAAAACTTTTAGTAACCGTTTTATTATAAGCTACAATGGCTAAAACTTCAAATGCAGCCTGAGATAACGGTGTATTTTTCTTAATTTCAAGCAGTGCACGAACATCATCACCATATTCTTCACGAGTGCAAAGCTGATATTTACCGTCTATTCTTACAAGACGTATGCCGCTTTCTTTTTCTTCGTACTTATCTTCAAGATGACCAAGCATTTTTGTAACGCTTTCCAAATCAAGGTCAAGCACCTCGGCAAGTTTCGAAGCTTCAACAGCATCGCCGGCGGCAAAAAGCATAGCTTCCAACTTGGCTGTTATATTATTTTCACTGCTCAATATTTTCTACCTCGTTAACAATTTGTATTTCCGCATCATTCATTGGACCGTCTATAGTAATCCTTTTTGTTTTGGCAAGTTCCAAAACAGCAAGAAATGTGGCAACCAAGTCACTTTTTGACTGTGCGCCGTCGAAAAGTTTTACAAATTTAACCTTTTTACCGCTCCAAAGCTTGCGCATAACCGTTTGAATTTTTGAAGCAACATTAACAAATTTTCTTGCAACAATTACCTTAAAAGAATCAATAGGCGGCGGCAACTTTCTTTGTGCTCTGCCTGCTGCATTAATGTAAGCATTAAGCAGTTCTTCACCTTCATGAAAGCGTTCGTAATCATAATTTACATAGCCTTGTTGAGGTTCACGAACAAAGCGATTAAATCCGTCTGTGTGGTCTTTTAACTTTTCTGCCATTATTTTACAATCACGGTATTCTATAAGTTCACCGGTAAGCTCATGTTTTAACTCTTCCGCTTCTTCATGGCGGGGTAAAAGCGATACCGTTTTTATGTAAATCAACCTTGCCGCCATTTCAAGGAAATCGCCGGCAACATCAAAATCGGCATTTTCCATTTGCCGAACATAATCAAGATACTGATTAACAAGTTCAACAATAGGAATATCGTTAATATTCAATTTATGTTTACTTATAAGATGAAGTAATAAATCCATAGGACCTTCAAATACTTCAAGTTTATAATTAATTTGTTCCATATTAAGCCCCGAAAATAAGTTTTGGAATAATTGAAATAAAATTCATCATAGCGTTTGAAAGAAAAGAAATAAAACCGTCTAACACACCGGTAAACAAAACGACCATTAAACCAATCATAATGTATCTTTCATAACGCATTATATTAAAATATGTTTTATCAGGCAAAAATGCAGAAAGAACCCTTGAGCCGTCAAGAGGCGGAATAGGAATAAGATTAAACACCGCAAGAGAAACATTAACGGATGCGGCATAATAGAAAAACATAGCAATATAACCTGCCGCTACGGATGTTGCAGTTGCCTTTATTCCGTAAAAAACAAAAACAGAGATAAATCCCATCAATAAATTTGATACAGGACCCGCCAAAGCAGTTAACGCCATACCGTATTTCGGATTTTTAAAATTGTTAGGATTAATCGGCACGGGATTTGCATAACCGATGCCGAAAAGTAAAATCATAACAGTTCCCACGGGATTAAGCTGTGCAAGCGGATTAAATGTTAGTCTGCCGCTGTTTTTTGCCGTATTATCGCCAAGCTTATATGCAACCCAACCGTGAGCCAATTCATGAACCGGCAAGCAACAAAGAAGCACAAATGCGCGGGATAATAAAAGCAAAATTACCATCATTACTTTGCCGTGTAAAACAGCACTTATTAAACTCATTATATCACCCTAATCAAATACGGGCAACAGCCATTCGCCGATTGCCGTAAATATCATTTTTAATTTCTATATCTTTATAACCGTTACTTATTAATATTCGGCGCACATCTTCGCCTTGTTCGTTGCCTATTTCAAAAAGCAATCTACCGCCATTCTTTAAATACTGCTTATAATTTTGAGAAATAAAGCGGTAAAAATCAAGTCCGTCAACACCGCCGTCAAGTGCCATAAGCGGTTCTTCAAGCACTTCCGACTGAAGACCGGGTATTTCATTGCTTTTAATGTAAGGCGGATTAGACACAATAATATCTGCTTTTTCAATTTGGGGAAGATTATACAAATCCTCATTAATTAAAATTGTGTTATTAACAGAATCGGCATTCTTTTTTAAATAAATAAATGCATCTTCGCTTTTTTCAACAAGATAAACCTTGGAGTTTTTAACGGCTTTGGCAATGCTGATACCTATACAGCCGCTGCCTGCGCACAAATCAATAACAACGGGATTTTCAATTTTTTCAGCAAATTTAACTGCTAAATCGGTAAGTTCCTCTGTTTCCGGGCGTGGAATCAAGACACCTTTCCCCACATAAAACTCACTTTCGTAAAAATCCCATTTACCGATAACGTACTGAAGAGGTTCACCGCTTTTAACACGCCAAAGCAAATCGGCAAAACGTTTCATAATAATTTCATCGGATTTATGAAATTCAAACTGACTGTTTTTAATTCCGTCTAAATGGCACACAAGGCAAAGTGATTTAAACTCTGCTTCATCAACACCGTTTGCAGAAAGAAAATAAACGCCGTAATCATATGCTTCTTTTAAAGTCATTTAATTTCATCATCCTCCGGATTATCGGTAATAACGGCTTTAATTGCGGCAATTCCGCATTCAAGAATCCCGTCGTCATTCGGTTCTTTCGTAGTTAATCTTTGCATCCAAAGCCCGGGAGCGGAAACTATTTTAACAAAAAGATTATCATGCTTGCCGGCATATTTTATAAACTCGTAACCAATGCCCATAACAAGCGGCAGGAAAAGCAGTTTAAAGAAAACCCACAAAACACGCTGTGCAGCAATAGCGGGAAAAATTTTTGCAATAATACTGTATAAAATAATGCTGAAAATCAAAATAACAAAAATAAACGACGTACCGCATCTTGGATGAAAACGGCATGATTTTTTAACATTTTCAACCGTTAATTCAAGGCCGGATTCGTAACAGGCTATAGATTTGTGTTCGGCACCATGATACATAAACATTCTTTTAATATCTTTCATTTGACTTACAAGTGCAATATAAACAACAAAAATAAGCATTTTCATTCCGCCCTCGATTAAGCCCTGAAAGTTAACCAAAGCGCCGGATGTTGCCTGATTTAATTTATTATAAATGAAAACCGGGAACCAAAAGAAAAGCAAAAAAGCCAATGCAAAACCAAGAACAGAACCTAAACCGGTAATAAAATTCATTAATTTATCACCGAACTTATCGGTTAACCATTTTTCAAACTTGCTTAAATTGTCTTCATCATAATCTTCCATTCCGGAAACTTCTGCGGAATACATTAATGTTTTGTAACCCATTATCATAGATTCAATAAAATTAACAACACCCCTGATAACAGGCACACCCAAAAACTTATATTTATCTCTTATATGCTTCAATTCATGGTACTCAACAAGAATATCACCATCCGGCTTACGCACGGCTGTTGCCATACCTTTAGGTCCCTGCATCATAACGCCTTCAATTAAAGCCTGACCGCCAACGGAAGTTTTATGTTTTAGTTTTTCTGACATATCGGTTCACATAGCCTTTCATTTGCTAATTACTTTTAAGGTTAATATCTTCGTCTGTAACCTCGTCTTCACGGGAAACAGAATTGTCTATCTCTTGCTTTGACGGTGCGCTTTCAATAGGCAGATAAATGGTAACAAGCGTACCTGTTCCCTCTTCACTGTCTATTTCAAGTTTACCTTTATGCAAATTAATTATTTCATTTGTTACGGCAAGACCTATTCCCGAACCTCGCACCGAAACATTTGCTTTATAAAATTTTTCCATAACATGTGGCAAATCTTCTTTAGAAATTCCGCAGCCTTGGTCTGCGATAGAAATTTTAACCGCATCACCGTTATTAAATTTAGCAAATTCAGCTTTAACAAAAATTTTGCTGTTTGGGCGTGAATATTTAAGTGCATTATCAAGAATATTCATAAACACTTGCTTTAACCTATTTGCATCTGCATTGGCAGGTGCCGCAAAATCGGGAATACTGTATTTAACCTCGATGCCCTCTCGCATTGCACGCTCACGGAAAGTAAACACAGTTTCATCAAGCTCGGCAAAAATATCTGTTTTTGCTAGTCTTAAAGTCATTCGTCCGCTTTGAAGTCGGCTGAAATCAAGAAGTTCTTCTACAAATCCTTCTAACCTGCCTGCTTCGCTAACAATAACTTGCAAACCCTTGGCTGTTAATTCATCCATATTCTCATTTTGCCCAAATGATAATGTTTCGCCCCAACCCTTAATTGATGTTAAAGGTGTGCGCAGCTCATGAGAAATAGTAGAAATAAAGTCATTTTTCATTTTATCCGATGAAGCAATTTCGGCAGCCATAGAATTAATAGAATCGCACAAATCGCCTATTTCGTCATCATATTTTTTTTCAATTCTAACATCTAAATTACCTTGGGAAATGGCTTTTGTTGTGTCTGTAATTTCTCTGACAGGAATTATAATTGAGCGAATAAAAAACAAATTTGAAAAAATAATTATTAAAAACACTACCAAAAGAGCAAGAAAAATTAAAAAGATAAGGGTTGCAATTTGGCTGTTAATTTTATCAAGCGAAGTCATTATTCTGACTGCGCCGACATTTGTACCGTTTGAATTTTGAATAACACGTGTTACAGCCATAATATGTTCACCGCCCTTTGCGATTTTACCAACATATTTGCCTGTTCCCTTTTCATTTGCCATAGCCTCATTATAATCGGGCATATTAACGTTTTGATTAATAAACCCATCTGAAGAAGCAATAACATTACCCTCATTATTTATTACCCAGGTTGTTGTTTTGTCTTTATATGTATAACTGTCTATAAACTGAGCTGCCGACGATTCAAGCGACGTACCCGAATTCAAATTAACGGCAAAATAATTTACTGCAGAGGAAGACGCACCGCTGTTTAAAATATTTTCAACCGAGTTATAATAAAATGTTTTAATAGAAAAAGCGGCAATTATAAAAACAATAACAAGAAATACGAAAATAAGCCCGATAATATTAATTATCCAGCGCTTTGTAATTCCTTCCAACTTAAAGTTTTTAAATTTTTGTGCCAATTTTTCTTTCATTTGATATACTTCCGTAAATTTTATTCGTTACTAACCCATTTATAACCCAAGCCCCAAATGGTTATTAACCTTGTAGGACTTGAAGGATTATCTTCAACCTTCATTCTTAAACGACGAATATTAACGTCTACAATTTTTTCATCGCCGAAATAATTATTACCCCACACCTGCTTTAAAATATCGGTTCTGCTTAAAGCGGCATTTGGATTTTTAAAGAAATATTCAATAATTTGAAATTCCACCTGTGTAAGTTCAATTAATGAGCCTGATTTTGCAAGAGTTCTGTTTCTTAAATTAAGCTCAAATTCATCAAGAACAATAGAATCGCCTGTAGTATCGTTTTTTCTGAATCCCCTTGTCATTTCAACACGCCTGTAAACAGCGTCTACGCGAGCCATTAATTCACTTGGTGAAAACGGCTTTGTAACATAATCGTCGGCGCCGAAAAGAAGGCCTGTAACTTTATCCATTTCCTGAGTTTTAGCCGAAAGCATAATGATGCCTAAATCGGGATATTTTTTTCTTAGTTCCTTACAAACTGTAAGCCCGTCAACCTCGGGCATCATAATATCAAGAATTGCAACATCAAAACCGTTTTCATCTTTAGAAAACTTTTCAAGGGCAACGGCACCGTTTTCTGCCTGTTCAACCTCATAACCGCTTCTTGTTAAGTTAATAACTATAAACTCACGGATGGATTCTTCATCCTCTGCCACAAGTACCTTTTTCATAATTATTCTCCTTTATAAGATTTAAGCATATTTTTAACATCATCTTGAGTTAAAGTAAAACGAGCATCACTGCCCAAAGTTGACAAATAAACATAACCTGCATCTTCTCCCACAGTGTTATAGCCCGAATAATCGCCTTGATTTTCGGAATAATGAGATTTTAAAACAGTTAAAACAGAGAAAATCAATTTATCCTCGTCATCTGAAATTGTTAAAAGAGATTTTGATGCATCATAGGTAATCTTAATATTTTCAAACATATCATCCGGAATTATAAGTTGATAGTCGTCCTTTTCAACGGCAATAGAATAAGCCTTATGGTCAAGAACCGTATTTTCATAGCGTTGCCAATCAACACCGTTTACCCCGGCAGGAACAGATATATCCGAATCAAGTGGGATTTCTATTTTACCGTCGCCGTTAATATCTCTGCTTGTAATCATTGAATTTCTTGTGGTACGCTTTGTAACTCCGGTTGAATAACTATAAAACGGGGAAATTATTGTGTTGTAATAATCAGACCAATAAATAATTTCCGTAAGCATTTGAGTGCCGTTTGATTTAACTGCATCTGCATAAATATAAACAGTGCCGTCTGTTTCTTCAAGGCTGAAATTTTTGTAAGAATTTATATGCCCGTCCAACTTGGTATTGCCTAAAGATTTTAAGCTGTTATCTTCAAAATAATAAAGAACGGCATTTGCTGAAATTTTATCGCCCGATTCAATGGAAAAGGCAACAAGTTCGTTTTTATTATCATTATCTACATCAACGGTTATATAGTTATTAATGGTAAGTTCTTTTTCACACTCATTTAAAACAAATCCGTCGTTATTCTTACCCTGGGAATAAACAGTCATTATATGATTTGAGGAATTACTTATAACATCCCACAATACTATGAATTCCAAAACATTATCGCCGTTTAAATCACAAAAATCAACAGAATAAATATCCGAACCTTCACCCTCGAGATTATAAATTACAGACCAGCTATCGCCGGTTTTATCCATAAGTGCCATATCAATGGTACCCAGTGAAGACGCAGGCTCATAAAATACAACTGCTTCCTGTTCATTATCGCCGTCATAATCAAAAAAAGTATAGGCTGTGGTAAATTTACCGCCGGCAGGTGTTTTTAATGAAAAACCGCCTTTGCAATAATTACTTAAAGCATTTTGAATATTTTCATTTTCACCCGTAGGTGAAACGGGAGAAATAAGTTCATCAACAGAAGACGCTATTCTGAAAGAGCAGCCTGTAAGCAACAGGCAAACGGAAATTATTACAGCAACAATTTTAACGCACTTCAAAATTTCTCCCCCTTTTAACATAATTGCATATTTCAAAACATAATTTGTAATATTATATCATTAATTAATTACAAAATAAACAGATTTTACTATATTTTTTAAATTAATATTACAAAATTAACAACTATTTACTGTAAATTATAACAAAAAATAAAAAGCCGATTTAAAGAAACACTTTAAATCGACTTAAATAATTTTATTTACTTTTCATAAACACTTCTTTTTAAAGCGCCTATATACGGAAGATTACGGAATTTTTGGTCATAATCAAGACCGTAACCTACTACAAATTCATCAGGCACATCACAGCCAACATAATCGGGAGTTACAGGGGCAACTCGCCTGTCAGGTTTATCAAGAAGAGTTACGATACTGATTGAATTTGCACCCCTTGTTTTTAAAATATCGGAAACGTATTTAAGGGTTCTGCCGCTGTCCAAAATATCTTCAACCAACAACACATCGTAACCTGCAAGGTCAATATCAATATCCTTGGTAATTTTAACTCTGCCCGTTGATTCCGTGCCGCTGCCGTAAGAAGAAACAGACATAAAATCAATACTGAGAGGAAGATTAATATTTCTTACAAGGTCGGTCATAAAAAACACGCAGCCCTTTAAAATACCCAAAACAAGAAGATTTTTACCTTCAAAATCCTTTGTAATTTGTTCGCCGAGTTTTTTATTGATTTCTTTTAATTCATCTTCGGTTACAAGAATTTTTTCAATATTTTGATTCATTACCTGTCCTCCCTGAAATATGAAAGTCCCAAAGAAGCAGGACCTTGATTTTCCTTTTTCTTTCTAATGCTTACCATAATCAAAACAATGATTGTAACAACATAAGGCAACATTTTGAAAAGCTCTTGGGTACGAAGGGCAAAGCCCGGAATAAACAGGTAAACAATATAGAGTCCACCGAAAACAATAGAGCCTAAAATGCCCAAATTAGGACGCCAAATAGCAAAAATAACAAGAGCGATTGCAAGCCAACCTCTGTCGCCGAAGCCTTCATTTGACCATACGCCGCAAGCATAGTCCATTACGTAATACAAACCGCCCAAACCAGCGATAACGCTGCCGACGCAAGTTGCAAAATACTTTGAACGTGAAACATTAATACCTGCAGCATCTGCTGTTGCCGGATTTTCACCGACCGCTCTTAAATGAAGTCCGCCTCTTGTTTTATTAAGAAAAATAGAACAAACAATAGCAATAATAACTGCTAAATAAGCAAGAAATCCGTAAGAAAGAAAGATTTTGCCAAACCAGCCTGTTGAATCTGCAATAGGAAGCGTGGTTCTGAAGAAATTACTTGTTGTTGTTAATGCAACAGAAGGAATGTCCGCTTTAGTTAATTTGATAAGCGAACCGCCGAAGAAATTACCAAAGCCAACGCCGAATGTTGTTATTGCAAGACCTGTAACATTTTGATTTGCACGAAGCGTTACCGTTAAGAAGCAATAAATAAGACCCATAATAAGTGAACCCAAAATACTTGAAAGTAACGGAATAAGTATTGCAAGAAAGCCTACTGCTTCGCTTGGGCTTGAAAGGGAATTTTCATACATAAACGCACCGATAACACCGCTGATACCGCCAACATACATAATGCCGGGAATACCAAGATTAAGGTTACCTGATTTTTCTGTTAAAATTTCGCCTGTTGAGCCGTAAAGAAGAGGAATACCCTGCATAACGGCACGCTGGAGAAAAGTAATTACTGTTGTTGAAACCATATTACTTTACCTCCTTTTGAGAATGACGAAAAACAATTTTATAATTAATAAAGAACTCACTGCCTATAATAAAGAACAGCACAATACCCGTAATAATATCGGAGAATGAGTGATTTAAACCGTAAACAGTTGCAATTTCACCTGCACCCTTTTCGAAGAAAACTAAAAGGAATGAGGTTAAAACCATTACAACGGGATTGAACTTTGCAAGCCAAGCAACCATAATTGCCGTAAATCCTCTGCCATCGGCAGTAGTTGTTGTAATAGTATGGTTTGTACTGCCCACAAGAAGTAAACCGGCAATACCGCACACAGCACCTGAAAGAGCCATTGTTCTCATAATAACTTTTTTAACATTAATTCCTATGTAACGGGCTGTATTTTCGCTTTCGCCTACTACCGATATTTCATAACCGTGTTTGCTGTATTTTAAATAAATATACATACCCACGGTTAAAATAAGAACAACAATAATATTAAGCAAATAATCTTTATTGCCGATAACAGGAAGCCAACCGTCGTGAGTAGCTTGATTTATAATACCGATTTTACCAGAACCCTTTGGATTTTCCCAAAGCATAACAAAATACGAAACAAGTTGAATACCGACATAGTTCATCATAAGAGTAAACAAAGTTTCATTTGTATTAAATTTGGCTTTAAAGAACGCAGGAATCAAAGCCCAAATTGCACCTGCAAGCATACTTGCAACAATCATTACAAGAATTAAAAGGGCGTTTGGCATTTTACCGCCCAAACAAATCATACAAGCAGCTGTTGCAAGACCGCCGATAAGCACTTGACCTTCAGCGCCGATATTCCAAAATCGCATTTTAAAAGCGGGAGTTACCGCAAGAGAAACACAAAGAAGCATTGCAAGACTTTGAAGCATGCTCCAAATACGGCGTGATGAGCCGAATGCACCTTTAATCATGGTGCCGTACACGCTGATTGGATTTTGATGAGTTAAAAACATTGTTACAAAAGCACAAACAATAAGTGCAATTAAAATTGAACCTATGCGAATACCCCAAGAGCTTAACTTTGAAGTATTATTTCTTTTTACAATATGAAAAAGAGGTTCATGAACTTTATTATTTTCCGCCATTAGTTTGCACCTCCGTTTTCAACATTCTTGGTCATAAGAAGACCGATTTGTTCTTTTGTGGCAGTTCTGCCGTCTACAATGCCGGTTACTCTGCCTGAATTCATTACCATTATTCTGTCGCAAAGTTCAACAAGAACATCTAAATCTTCGCCTACGAAAATAACTGCCGTTCCGCTTTCTTTTTGCTTGTTAAGCAAATCATAAATCAAATAAGATGAATTTATATCAAGACCTCTAACAGGATAAGCAACCATAAGAACCTTTGGATTTGCCGCAATTTCACGACCCACAAGAACCTTTTGAACATTACCGCCCGAAAGACGCCTTACCGGAGTTGTTGGACCGGGAGTAGAAACCTCAAGTTTATCAATAACGGCATTTGCCAAATCTTTTGGGTCTTTTCTGTTAAGAAAAGCAGTAGAGCCTTTTTTATAGCTTCGGAGCATCATATTATCAATAATATCCATATTACCTACAAGACCCATACCCAATCTGTCTTCAGGCACAAAAGAAAGAGCAACGCCTAATTTTCTGATAGCTTTTGGAGATTTGCCAATAAGCTGCTTTTCTTCGTCCCCTTCCGGCTTATAAATAACAGAAGAGCCTGAAACTGTTTTTTGAAGTCCTGCAATAGATTCCAAAAGTTCTTTTTGACCGCAACCGGATATTCCGGCAATGCCGAAAATTTCTCCGCCGTAAACATCAAAATTAACATCTTGAAGAACATTTTTTCCGTCTGTACCTTTAACCGTAAGATTTTCAACAAAAAGACGTTTTACAGGATTTTTAGGTTTTTCACGTTTAATATTAAGTTCTACTTTTTCACCGACCATCATTTCTGTTAATGACTGTTCGGTTGCATCGCAAGTATTTACGGTGCCTACATATTCGCCCTTGCGAAGTGTTGAAACTCTGTCGGAAATTTCAAGAACTTCATGAAGCTTATGTGTAATTATAATAATTGATTTGTTATCCGCACGCATATGGCGAAGAACATCAAATAATTTACTTGTTTCCTGAGGTGTTAAAACAGCCGTGGGTTCATCCAAAATAAGAATATCCGCACCTCTGTAAAGCACCTTAATAATTTCAACGGTCTGTTTTTCAGAAACAGACATTTCATATATTTTTTTATTTAAATCAACAGAAAATCCGTATCTGTCAACAATTTCACGAATTTTCTCTTCGGATTCTTTTAAATTATATTTTTTTCCGTCATTAATTCCGAGAATAATATTTTCTGTAGCGGTAAAAACATCAACAAGTTTAAAATGCTGATGAATCATTCCGATTTTATACTTAAAAGCATCTTTAGGCGATTTTATAACAACTTCCTGTCCGTCAATAAAAATCTCGCCTTCATCGGGGAAATAAATACCCGACACCATATTCATAAGAGTTGTTTTACCCGAACCGTTTTCGCCGAGAATTGCAAGAATTTCGCCACGGTTAACGGTTAAACTAACGTTATTATTTGCAACAATACTTCCGAATCTTTTTGTAATTCCCTTTAATTCAATTGCGATTTTTTCACTCATGCCAATACTCCAAAAATAACTATACCGTGCCCGTATAAAACGGGCACGGATTTTAATAAACTTAATTTTCTATAAGTTAGAAAACAGTGTCAAGAAGGTTAATACCGTCAATTTGAACATCAAAGTAAGGAGCTGAACGGTATTCTGATTCGTGGAAATATTCGTCTGAAACAGCTTCTGTATCTTTTTCATAATTAGCGTCTGTATCTACATCTGCCATATAAGAATCAAGAGTTTTGCCTTCTACAGTGAATGTAGATGTGTCAAATACATGAAGTGTGCCGTTTTCCATTTTAGCCTTTGCTTCATCAATAGCTTCCTGTGTGCCAGCTGCAGCAGCTGCTGTGTTAACGTCTGTAAGAAGAACAGAGTTTGTTGCAAGTGTGCCTGTCCAGTCTGTATCAATAGCTTTGCCGTCGATTACGCACTGAATTGCATACTGGAAGTAAGGAGCCCAGTTGATTCTTGAAGAAACGATAAATGTGTTAGGGCAAGTTGAAATTGTGCTGCCGTTGTAAGAAACGTCAGGAACGCCTGCTGCTTCACAAGCTGTAGGAGCACCCATTGAATCGGCATGCTGGCTGATAAGTACACAACCGTTTGAAATAAGCTTTGTTGCTGCTTCTTTTTCAGCAGTTTCATCATACCATGAACCTGTGAATGTTACATCCATTGTAACTGAAGGGCAAACTGAACGAGCGCCAAGGAAGAATGAAGTGTAACCTGAAATAACTTCAGCATAAGTGAAAGCACCTACATAACCCATTTTAGCCTGGTCTGCTGTGATTTTGCCTGCTTCAATCATTTCGTTAAGTTTCATACCTGCTGCAATACCTGCGAGGTAACGACCTTCATAAATTGAAGCGAAAGCATTGTGAAAGTTTGAAAGATTTTCGGTGTGAGCCTTTGTACCTGTTGCATGACAGAACTGAACTTCAGGATACTTTTTAGCAGCTTCAATAATATAATCTTCATGACCGAAGCTGTCTGCAAAAATGAATGTGCATCCCTGGTCTACAAGGTCTTCTGCAGCATCAAAACATTCTTGACCTTCAGGAATGTTTGTTTTGTAGATTTTGTTTTCATCCTTAATTCCGAGAGCTTCACATGCTTCATTTGCAGCATTGATGAAGTTGAGGTCATAAGTTGAGTTTTCATCGTGTAAGAAAATAAAACCTACTTTGATGTCTGTTGAGCTGTTGCTGTCGTCTGAACCGCCTGCCGAGCATGCTGCAAAAGCAAATACAAGAACAAGTGCAAGAACAACAGCAATGATTTTCTTTGCCATTTTCTTCATTTTTTCTACCTCCACATAGAAAATAATAATGTTTATTAAAAGGCTCATGCCTAATAACCGAAATTAAACGACTTAATCTCTGAAAACAATTTCCCCTGTTTCGTGATTCATACTTTCAATAATAGCAAGACTTTCTACTCTAATGCCTTTTTCACGAAGCTTATCGCCGCCTTTTTGGTAACCCTTTTCAATAACGGTACCGCAGCCCACAAGCGTTGCGCCGCTTTCCTCAACCATTGAAATAAGACCGTTAAGAGCATTTCCGATTGCAAGAAAATCATCTACAATCAAAATTCTGTCGCCCTTACCTAAAAAGCGCTTTGAAACCATAACGTTATAAGTTGTGCCGTGAGTAAACGATTCAACAGGTGTAACATAAACATCCCCTGCTATGTTTTTGGTTTTATTCTTTTTGGCAAAAACAAGAGGACATTCAAATTCCTGCGCAACCATTGAACCGATTGCAATACCCGAAGATTCAATAGTTAAAATTTTATTTACACCGTCGTTTTTATATAACCTATGAAATTCCTTGCCTACCTCACGCATAAAAGGAATATCAATTTGATGATTTAAAAAACAATCTACCTTTAAAATGTTGCCTTCGTAAATTTCGCCTTCATTAATTATTTTTTGTTTAAGAAGTTCCATAAAATATCCACCTAACTGAATTACGCAAATATGATATACTATAAACTAACCTATTGCAACAAAATATGACAATTTGACACCAAATTTTAACCTTTTTGGCGGAATGTATAAATAACGCAAATTTTGATTGTCTTATTTTGTAAATTTTTATATAATGATATTAAACGGGAAAGCGGTGATAGTATGGGTGATTTATTTACATATGTAAAAAAGTTTGGAAATATAGATTTTAACCATATGGGTTTAACGGAAGCGGATAACGCCGTATTCAGCAGGCTGGCATATTTAGACTTTAACGGTTGCGAAAGCAAACAGTTAAAAGAAATTGCAAAAAATTTTACAGCCGATGAAGAAGATTCAAAAAACATTGCCAAAACAAAAGAATTAATTAAAGCCGCAGGAAATACAAAGCGATTTGAAAGCGTTACAATAAGCCACACAAAAGAAGTTATAAGCGAGGATAAAGGAGCGGCATTTTACGGAGTATCATTTAAAATGATAAACGGCACAACATATATTGCATTCAGAGGCACAGACGAAAAGTTGATGGGATTTTATGAAGATGCAGAGCTTGCATACTCTTTCCCGATACCGAGCCAAGTTGCCGCAGTAAGTTTTGCAACAGATATAATAACAGCGGAAAACAAGGCTGAAAAATTTTATTTAGGCGGTCATTCAAAAGGCGGAAACAGTGCGCTTTTTACTTTTGCTTTCATTGAGCCGCAATACAGGGAAAGAATTATAAAAACATATAATAACGACGGACCGGGTTTTCCGAAAGAGCTTGTAAAAATACTGATTCACCCTGATATGTATGATAAAATACTTAATTTGCTGCCTGAGGATTCTATAGTAGGCAGAATGCTTGAAACTGCCGGTAAATGCAAAATAATCAAAAGCAATGCAAACGGTGGAGCACAGCACAATATTTTTACATGGAGCATAAAAGGGACTGAATTTGAAAGCACAAAAAAATTCAGTTTACTAAGCGAATATTTGGAAGACTCTTTTTCAACAAGTTTAGACAGCGCAAACAGTGAGGAAATGAAAAAAGCCGTTCAAACAATATATAACATAGCAGTTAACAGCGGCATTAAAACAACAAAAGATTTTAACGCAAAAAACATAAAAAGCATGATTTTACTGCTTTTGCAAATTACAGACAAAGAAAACGATGTATCAGACGAGCTGACATCTGTTATCAAAACTCTTGTTCAAAGCCTGTTTTCATCAATTAACATTGAAAAATTCATTAAATACAACATACCGGACGAAATACTTGAATACGCCGCTCTTGACAAGGAAGAAAGAAAAAATCTGCTTGCGGAAAAGATTAAAACAGGCGAAATAGAAAACAGCGAAACAATTCAAACGATAAACGAAATATTTGCAAAAATGAAAGCGGAAAAAGAAAGGCGTGAAAAAATAAAAGCAGAAAAGCAAAAAGAAAAATCGGAAATAAAAAAAGAAGCAGACGATTAAGGGGCAATAACCCCAACGTCTGCTTTTTTATTAAACTGTTTTTAAAGATTCGATTCTGTAAACCTTTACGCTGTGAGGAGCAAGATTCAAAGAAACGGAATCTGCGGAAAATGATTCATTTTCCCACAAATCAACAATATTCATATTGCCGTATGTTTTAAAACTCAAATAACCGTCACTTAACAAATCATTAAATTTAACATTAACGTTTAAATCCTTAGCACTTTTATTCAACACACAAACAGCAACATCGCCGTTTGAAAGCGGTCTTGCCAAAACATCATATTTAGAATTTTTAATAATTCGCTTTGCGGCTTTACCTAAAACATCTTGGTCTATTGCAATAAGATTTTTATTTGTAACGATTTTCAAAGCAGGATCGTCTTTATTAACAACAAATTTTCTTATATCGTTACCCAACATTAAAGGTGAAGCCATCATACACCAAAGCGAAAAATGCGCTTTGTTTTCATCTTCTGTAAGTTTTCCGTTGCCGACTTCAAGCATATCCGGGTCGTTCCAAGCACCGGGAGCCGAATATTCATATTTATCAACAGTTAAATTATACAATTCCATGATACTGTGCCAGGTTGCCTCTATATCATGAGTTGTACGCCACATATTTCCTGCTTTTGCACCCCACTGCCACGGTTTTGAAACGCCCCATTCACATATTGAAAATACGATTGGTTTTTCAGCTGTATTTGTAAACTGTGCCCACTGCTTTGTTGCAGTTTTAAGTGCATTGCCCATTCTTTGATATTGAATAAAAGATGAATCAGCAAGAGTTACAACAGGATTTTCAATTTTTATTTCATTTTCGCCTGCACGCATATCAACTACTATTTGAGTTCTGCCGCTGTTACTGAAACCCTTACCGTATGGGAAAAAGATTTCATACATTTTACCGTTTACGGTTACTTGGGCATAGCTGTATTTTTTACGGTAAGTTTTTTGGTGAACAAAAGTTAAAGCATATTTACCGGCAGTTAAAACGGGAGTTACAAATGTTGCGGAGCCTGCACCGTGATTTAAATAAGCAACGCCTTTTTTACTTTTAAATTCATTCATTTTAATAATTTTTGCCCTGCCGAACAGCTTTGCGTCTTCTGCATTTAAGGTAACATAATCGTCATAATTACCGTCTGTTTTATTAATTTCAATTTTTTCAATTACAGGGCAATCACCGCTGATTGGATTGCTGTGGCAAAAATCATATTTAAAAAATTCACATCCCCAAGAAGCGAAAGTTTTTGCGTCAAGTTCTTCATTGCCCAAAGATGCCGGCATATCTTCACAGGTTAAATCGCCGTTTGAAGAATAAAGACCCACTTTAAGCCCTAAGGAATTAATATCATGAATTAATGAATCAATTCCTCTGCCGAATGTTCTTAAATCGCCCTGCAATTTACCGTCGGAATCACGCATTGAGCTTTGCCAGCAATCATCAAGATTTACATATTGGTAGCCTGCGTCCTTTAAACCTGATTCAACCATTGCACCGGCAGTTTCCATAATTATATCTTGGTCGATATTATTTCTGAAAGTATTCCAGCTTGACCAACCCATAGGCGGAGTTTTGGCAACGCCGTTATTATAATTTTCATACTGAGAAATATCCAATGTTATTTGCTTTTTAAATTTTAATTTTTTTAACATACATAACGGACATTTACCGGAATTTTTCATTTTAAAAAACCACAAAACAAATAAAGCGGCACAGCAAATAACCAAAATTAAAAGTATAATTAAAAACACGCTTAATGCTTTCATTTTATATCCCCTCTTGAAAACAAAGAGCAGTTCCAAAAGAACTACTCTTTAGTAATTTAATTCATTTGTTTAACTTCATCAAATTCATCAAGTATTTCCTGTTCCGGCTTTTTAGTAAGCAACGAAACAACAACAATAAATATACAAGAAATTAAGAATGCCGGTAAAAGCTCATAAAGTGCAAATATTCCGTCTGATGCATAATGCCAAGCAATAACGGTAACGCCGCCTGAAATCATGCCTGCCATTGCACCCCATTTGTTTGTTCTTTTCCAAAACAGTGAGAACAGAATGAGAGGACCGAATGTTGCACCGAAACCTGCCCAAGCAAAGCTTACAATTCTAAACACGGATGAATTTGGATTCCAAGCAAACACAACGCCCAAAACAGCAATGAAAATTACAGTTGCACGGGCAATAAGCATTTTTGTTTTTGAAGAAAGATTTGCCTTAAATGTGCCTACCGTAATATCCTGACTGATTGCAGAAGCGGCAGCAAGCAACTGACTGTCCGCCGTTGACATGGTAGAAGCAAGAATTCCGGCAAGAATCAAACCTGCAACTAAAGCAAAGAAAGCGCCGTGCTTTGAAAGAAGACTTGAAATTGCAACAATAACAGTTTCACTGTCTGCCAAAACCATTGAACTTTCAACCTTGCTCATTGCAAGACCTACCATACCGATAATAATTGCAATACTCATTGCAATAACAACCCAAACAGACGCTACACGCCTGGAAGTTTTAATTTTTTTAGGGTCTTCAATAGCCATAAATCTTAAAAGAATGTGAGGCATACCGAAATAACCGAGACCCCATGCAAGTGTTGAAACAATAGTTAAGCCGCTGAAATCCACAAAATTCCCTGCCCCATCTGTTGTAGATGTTAATGACAAATAATTAGGAATTGATTTTGCGTTTTCAACAACAACATCCCAACCGCCGGCAACATTTATGCCAAAAACAAGAACAACAACAAGAGCAATGGTCATAATAATTGACTGAATAAAGTCTGTTGTAGACGCAGCTAAGAAACCGCCCAACGAAGTATAAAGAACAATAACAACAGCAGAAATAACCATTGCAACATGATAATCAATGCCAAACAAAGAAGAGAACAACTTGCCGCAGGTAGAAAATCCCGAAGCGGTATAAGGAATGAAGAAAATAATAATCATTACTGCCGCAGCGATAATCAAAATATTTGTGTTATCTTTATATCTTTTCATAAAGAAATCGGGTATAGTAATTGCGCCGATTTTACTTGAATAATTACGAAGTCTTTTAGCAACTATAAGCCAGTTTAAATATGTACCTATTGCAAGACCGATAGCGGTCCACGAAGCCTCTGCAATGCCGCATAAATAAGCAAGACCCGGCATACCCATAAGAAGCCAGCCGCTCATATCCGAAGCTTCGGCGCTCATTGCAGTAACAAGCGGTCCTAATTTTCTGCCGCCGAGATAAAAGTCATCTACATCATTATTCTTTTTTGAACAAACAACGCCCACAATAACCATTGCAATTAAATATGCAACAATTGCTATGAGGATAAATATATTTGCGCTGGACATTACATAACCCCCGAGAAAAATAATATTTTTTATATTAACATATTTACATACATATGTCAAAAAGAAAATGCCCCTGCCGAAGCAGAGGCGTTTAAAACTACAGATATATTATTCTGCTTTTTTCTTACCGTAATCGGATTCCAAATTAATTTGCTTTGATTCGGAATCTGCTTGGAATGCTTTTTCAGGGTCAAAATCCTTTTCAGGGAAAATAAGATTAAGAACAATACCTGCAATAGAAGCAACAGCAAGAGATGTTAATGTAATTGAAACATTACCTACATTAAATGTAATACCGCTTGTTAAACCAAGAGCAACAACAAGAATTACAGCTGCAATAATTGTATTACGAGCCTTTGAAAAATCAACCTTTGCTTCAACAACGTTACGAATACCGATTGCGGAAATCATGCCGTAAAGCACAAATGAAATACCGCCAACAACAGCGCCTGGAATAGATTCGATAACTGCGGCAAACTTAGGGCAGAATGAGAAAAGGATTGCAAAATAAGCAGCAATTCTTACAACTCTTGGGTCATAAACCTTTGAAAGAGCAAGAACGCCTGTATTTTCACCGTAAGTAGTATTTGCCGGAGCACCGAAAAGAGATGCGATTGAAGTTGCAAGACCGTCACCGAGAAGTGTTCTGTGAAGACCGGGATCCGAAATATAGTTTTTACCGCAAGTAGCTGAAATTGCGGAAATATCGCCAATATGTTCCATCATTGTAGCAATAGCGATTGGCATAAGAGCAATAATAGCAGAAACAGCTTTTGAACCGTCGTGTACACCGCCAAATACAGTTGAGCTCCATTCAACAGGGAAACCAATCCAAGCAGCCTCCTTAACGCCTGTAAAATCAATAGCAAAAGATTCAACGCCGCCTACATTACCGACAAGAACTGCAACAAGGTAAGAACCGATTATACCGAGAAGAATAGGAACGATTTTAACCATGCCTTTACCGAAAATATTAAATATAATTACAAGTGCAAGAGCAACGACTGCAAGCCACCAGTTTGATGAGCAGTTATTTACTGCAGACGGTGCAAGGCTTAATCCGATTGCAATAATAATCGGACCTGTTACAACAGGCGGGAAAAGTTTCATAACCTTATTTACGCCAACAATTTTAACAAGTGCGGCAACAACAAGGTAAAGCAAACCTGCGCAGGCAACGCCCAAGCAAGCATAAGGAAGCATTTCCTTATTCGGCGAACCGTCGGCAGCCATAGGTGCAACAGCCGCATAACCGCCAAGGAAAGCGAATGAAGAACCAAGAAATGCAGGAACTTTGAATTTTGTTAAACAGTGAAATAAAAGTGTGCCTAAACCGGCAAACAAAAGAGTTGTTGATATATCAAGACCGGTAAGAAGCGGAACCGTTACAGTTGCGCCGAACATAGCAAACATATGCTGGAAACCGAGCACAACCATTTTGGAAGTGCCTAACTGACGGGCATCATAAATACCTTCTTTACCGACTTTAACTTTATTAGCCATTAATTTTATCCTCCAAATTATTTTGTGCCGAAGATTCTGTCGCCGGCATCACCGAGACCCGGAACAATATAACCGTTTTCATTAAGATGGTCATCAAGACCTGCCGCAAAAATATCTACATCAGGATGAGCCTTTTTAAGTGCTTCAAGACCTTCCGGAGCAGCAATGATGCAAAGGAACTTAATTGAACGCGGCTTTCTTAATTTAATTTGACCGATAGCATCAATAGCAGAGCCGCCAGTTGCAAGCATTGGGTCTACAACAAAAACATCTCTTTCTTCAATATCCTTAGGTAATTTGCAATAATACTCAACAGGCTGAAGAGTAGTTTCATCCCTGTAAAGACCGATATGACCGATTCTTGCTGAAGGAACAAGTTCAACAGCACCTTCAACCATACCCAAACCTGCACGAAGAATAGGCACAAAAGCAAGCTTTCTGCCTGCGATTTCTTTACAATGAGCAATTCCGCAAGGAGTTTGAACGTCAATATCCTCAAGCGGCAAATCCCTTGTAGCGTCATAAACCATGAGCATTGCAATTTCATTTACAAGATCTCTGAATTCTTTTGTGCTTGTTTCAACATTACGAAGAATAGAGAGCTTGTGCTGAATAAGCGGATGGTCCATAATAACAACTTTTCTTTCCATAATTATTTACCTTTATTTCCTTTCGTAATTTTTCTAATATAAAATACCACAGCAAGCACTTTTTTTCAACAAAAACCGACTTTACAAAAGTATTACAAAATAAAAATGTATATAAAAAAAGAAAAATCCGTTCTCAAAGAGAACGGATTTAAAATTATTTAAAAGTTACATTAAAGAACGGTAAAGTGCTTTAATTTCTTCTACAGAAGTATCTTTAGGGTTGCCCGGACGGCAAGCATCATCATATGCGCTTTGAGCAAGGAAATCTACATCCTCATCCTTAACAATTTCTTTAAGATTTGCAGGAATGCCAACATCCTCGCCAAGTTTTCTTACTGCGTCAACAGCGGCTTTTCTTGCATCATCAAGGGTCATATCATCAACACCTTCAACGCCCATTGCCTTTGCAATATCTCTGTACTTCTCGCCTGTTGACGGAGCATTATATTCCATAACAGTTGGAAGAATGATTGCGTTTGCAACACCGTGAGGAGTATCATAAACAGCACCGAGAGGATGAGCCATTGAATGAACAAGACCCAAACCTACATTTGAAAAGCCCATACCTGCAACATACTGACCGAGTGCCATGTCTGCCCTGCCCTCAGGTGTGTTATTTACAGCATCACGAAGACTTCTTGAAATAATTTCAATAGCTTTAAGATGGAACATATCGGAAAGTTCCCAAGCACCCTTTGTGATATAACCTTCAATAGCGTGTGTAAGGGCATCCATACCTGTAGCGGCAGTAAGTCCCTTTGGCATTGAAGACATCATATCGGGGTCTACAACTGCAATAACAGGAATGTCTTTAGGGTCTACGCAAACCATTTTTCTGTTTTTCTCTGTATCTGTAATTACATAGTTAATTGTAACTTCGGCAGCCGTGCCTGCTGTTGTAGGAACTGCAATAATAGGAACACACTTATTTTTTGTTGGAGCTACGCCTTCAAGAGAAATAACGTCTTCAAATTCAGGATTTTTAATAATAATGCCGATTGCCTTTGCCGTATCCATTGAAGAACCGCCGCCGATAGCAATAATACAGTCAGCACCCGATGCCTTAAATGCCGCAACACCGGTTTGAACATTTTGAACAGTAGGATTTGGTTTGATTTCACTGTAAATTTCATAATCTATATTTGCGTTATCAAGCACATCCGTAACCTTTTTAGTTACGCCGAACTTAATAAGGTCTGGGTCTGAACAAACAAAGCACTTTTTAAAGCCTCTGCCTTTTACTTCGCCTGCAATTTCTTGAATTGCACCTGCGCCGTGATAACTTGTTTCATTAAGCACAAAACGATTAGCCATAATATTTTCCTCCAAAATACAATAACATATTGAACTTTCGTTCAACAAATATTTTAGAACCTAAAGCGGCGATTGTCAATTAATTAACAATAATTTAACTGATTTTTAAGAATTAAATCATATTTTTTCCAATCCGGCATAACGGAATTTAAAACATTATAAAAATCTTTTGAATGATTGGCAACGGCAAAATGGCAATATTCGTGCAAAATAACAAATTCAATAACTTTTCTGTCAAAATGAACAAGTTTTAAATTTAAGGTTATTCTGTTTAATTTAGGTCGGCAATTGCCCCATTGTGATTTCATCATACGAATTTTTAATTCGGGAACCGACTTACAATAACGGGAAAACAAATAATAATTTTTGCTTAAAATTTCGGAAAACACCGTTTGTGCTTCATCAAAAACATAATTATAAAACACTTTATTTGCAATGTTTGAATCTTTGCATGTAAGATACAAAACGCCGTTTTCGATTCTGCAAGCGTTTTTTTCACCAATTTGCGCAACAAGTTTATACAAATTACCAAACACATAAATTTGGGAACAATTAAAAATATTATTTTCAACCGGCAAAGCTTCTGCAAATTTATTTTTAGCGGAAACAATACGACCTGCGTTTTTTAAAACAAAAGCGTTAATAACATCAATACCCACATATTTAGGTGCGGAAACGTTTACTTTACCGTTTGGATAAATACGCAAATTAATATTTTTTACATTTTTTCGTGTTAAATTATATTCAATTTTCTCATTATCAAAAATAACATAATTCATAATTACTGATAAATTAGATTTTTAAATTTAATCCGCTTGTTTTTTGATTTAACATTTTCACAATCAATTCGGCAATATAAGCGCCTGCCTCGGCAGGATGCATTCCTTTTCTGCTTATATTTGAAACAACGGTATAATCGGATTCGCTCATATCCGGACGGGCATTATATGCAATATAAGCGGACATACTTTCACCGTTTGATAACCCGGGTCGTTCGCCTATAAGAACACATGTAACCTTTGCATGGAGCAACGGCGCAATTTCACGGGCAGTATTAACACGGCAATAGCGAACAAAAAACGGAGTGCCTATTGTTATTCCCGAACCGTCAAGCGCAAGAGAAATAATTTGCAGCAAATCGCCCACATTTGCACCTATAGCAGGAGCTGACAATCCGTCGCCGCAATAAATTTGAACATCAACATTTTGTTTGCATTTTTCAAGCAAAATGTTTTTATATTCATCAGGAATAATTCTGCCCCAGTCGGGACGGGTTATCATTTCGTATTTATTTTTACATTTTGTTCTTATTTCAAACAAGCCTAAGTTTTGAATTGTTTTTTCATCAACTTCAAGCATAACGGCATCGTTGGCAGCGGCGTGGTCTGCCCTAAAACGAAGATAGGGAACGGTTTTATAACGTGCACCCGCCCTGCCGATACCTATTCTTGCATCTGTAAACTTTTTTAAATTAACTAATGCCTTTTCGTTTTCCGTATCGGTGAAAATAAAATCATTCATCGGCACGGAAGTAATATCTTTAACATCATTATTCATACTTACACCTACATAAACAAAGTTGGGTCGCCTGCCCTGCTTGTTAATTTACCGTTTTCGATTATGCCGTATTTTTCAAGCCACTGTTCAAACTCTTTAATAGGTCTTTTATCAAGCATTTCACGAACAGCCGCTATGTCATGAAAGCCGGTGGATTGATACATAAGCATAATATCATCGCCCTGCGGAACGCCCATTACATAATGGCAACCGCTTGAGGCAAGCATAACCAAAAGAGAATCAACATCGTTTTGGCCGGCTTTCATATGATTCGTATAACAAATATCACACCCCATAGGCAAGCCGTGCATGTGACCGCAAAAAACATCCTCCAATGCGGCACGGATAAGTTCTTTTGTATCGTAAATATATTCAGGACCGATAAAACCCACAACGGTATTTACAAGAAACGGATTAAAATGACGAGCCAAACCGTAGCACCTGCATTCCATTGTTTGCTGGTCTGCGCCGTTATGACCGTTTGAAGAAAGCTCAGAACCCTGACCTGTTTCAAAATACATATAATTCGGACCCTGGGCAAAAGAAAGTTCTGCCATCATGCTGTTTGCCTGTGCAAGCATATCAACAGTAACGCCGAATGAAGACAAACTTTTTTCACTGCCGGCAATAGATTGAAAACATAAATCCATAGGAGCACCTTTTTCAAGCGCTTTCATTTGAGTGGTTATATGAGATAAAACGCAAGTTTGAGTCGGAATTTGCAAACGTGTTTTAACATCACAAAAAAGATTTAAAATATCTGTTGTACTTTCCACCGTATCAACTGCCGGATTAAGTCCCAAAACAGCATCGCCTACGCCGTAACTTAGCCCCTCCAAAAGAGATGAAGTTACACCTTTAACATTATCTGTAGGATGATTTGGCTGAAGTCTTGAAGAAAACGTACCTCTTTTACCGATTGTTGTATTACAATGGGCAGTAATTTCAAATTTTGAAGATACATACATTAAATCAAGATTACTCATTAATTTTGCAACCGCGGCAATTACCTCACTGCACAAACCTTTTGATATATGAAGCAATTCATCAGATGTGCGCACATTATCAAGCAAATATTCACGCAAAACGCCAACAGTCATATTTTTAACGGAATTATAAACATCCATATTTAAATCATCAAGAATAATTTTTGTTACACTGTCATCTTCATAAGGCACAACAGGGTTTTCCGTTATTTCGCCTACAGTTAATTCAGAAAGAACGATTTTTGCCGCCACACGTTCCAAATCACTTTCGGCGGCAATTCCTGCAAGAGTATCGCCGCTTTTTCTTTCATTAGCTTTGGCAAGAACTTCTTTAATTGAAGAAAAGTTATAAACAACGCCGTAAAGCATAGTTTTTAAAATCATATTTTCACCTCATTAAACAGAAAATACAAGTTGTTTAACAGAAACGGGGACAGCCCTTCCTCCGCCCACACTTTCGCCTATATCAAGATAATCGTTATCATTGGCATTTACACAATCAATACAAAGCACGGGGTAATTTTCAGGAAGATATTTTTTAAGGCAAACGCCGAATGCTTTGCCGATATCTTTATCAATTAAAACTATAATCGGTAAATTATTTTTAATTAAAGGTTGTGCATTGTTTACAATTTGCTTTGCAAGGCAAATCATTTCATTTGCAGTTATACCGCTGTAACCGTTAAACGCAACGGCAACCGGCTTATTTTGAGGATGCCTCAAAAATTCGACATTTAATCCGTTTGCGGCGGTATTAATACCATCCTTGCAATTCACATTAATTTTTATGCAAGGTATATTTTTTACAGGTAATTTAAAATTGAAATTTGAAATTGTTGAACCTGAAATTTCAAAGGAAAAATTGCCTGCTCCTATAACAGTAGCACGAATTGAATTTTCTGCGGCAACACAATTATTTTCCCTAAAAAATTTACTGTATTCAATTTCACGGGAAAGCAAAACGCCTAAATCATTAAAACTGTAATCGCCATAATTTTTGCCTATACAATCTGAAACGCCGCCGGAAAAGATATATTTATCGGCAGGAGGATAATTTTTAAGCTCAAGTAAAATGTTTTTCCACAAAGCAAACACAATTTTGCTTGCCGTAGATTTTGTTAACACATCTCCGATTTGCAAATCAATGTTATTTTGTAAAAGCAAAGGTTTTATTGTATTTGAAATATCAGAAACAATATTATTGCCGTCAAGTTTAATCAATCTGCCGCCGACATCTATGCAAGATGCCTTTTTTGCACTTCCGTTTAAAAAATAAGCAATATTTGTTGTGCCGCCGCCTATATCCACAGTGCAAACACCGCACATTTCATTTGCGGAAAGCTGCATTCCGCCGACGCCTTTACCGGCAAGAACACTTTCTGTTTCGCCGCCTGCCTCGGCAACTATAAAATCGCCTGCATATTTGGAAATTTCAAAAAGCAATTCCTTTGCATTTCGTTTTTTAGCACTTTCCCCTGTAATAATTACTGCGCCGCTTTTTAATATTTCCGGAGAAATATTTGCATTTTTATATTCAAAATCAATTATTTGTTTTACACCGCGGGCAGAAATTTTTCCGTCTTCATCAAGAGGTGTAAAATATATTTTTGACATATATAAAATTTCTTTTTTACCGATTTCAACTTTTGGGGCACAGCCAAAGCCCTCTTTAACCGTAACAGTCAGTTTACTTACAATTAAATGAGTTGTTGACGTGCCTATATCTATACCGGTACTGTAAATAACCTGTTCCATAACAAACCAAAGCCTTTTTAAAATGAAAATGCAAGGAAACAAAACGTGCTTCCTTGCAACAATAATATTATATCATTTGTAAAACATATGTCAATGTAAAACAACACATTAATCTTCGGATTTAACTTCTTTTTTCTTTCTGTGAATTATAAACCTGTTACACGGATAAGTCCAAAGAGTCGGAATTGCCATTCCGATAAGTTTGATAATTAAATCCCACAAATTACCGGTTAAAGAATGTGCCTGAGCAAACGTAGTCATAGCCGAACCTATCCAGCCGTTTGCAAAAATGGTAAACACAACCATTATGAAATATAAGAACATTGAAAGAGCCGGGTTTGAATCAGCTTTAAAGGTTATTTTTCTATTTAAAATAAACGCAATGGCATAACCCACAGTGGTTGAGATTAAATAAGTATAAAGATAACCTTTTGACTGAATGCCAATCATTTCCAATGCAGAATTAGTAATGGGAACAGCAGTTAATGCCTTAAAAGCCGTATTAAGTAAAATCATATGCACAACAAGCTCAATGGCAGATGAACTTCCCCCGGCAATTGTAAACTTAATAAACTTCCATATTTCGGCATGCTTTTCGGTAAATTTTTTAAAGCCGCCCGATTTCTTTTCACTCATAAAAATATACTGCCTTTCCGACCACTTATTAAAATTAAACACTTTACGTGGTCTTATAAAGCGCACAAACAACAATTACTTATTACAAAAGATTTACTAAAAGCACAATAATAACTATTATTGCCGCAAGTATACCTACGGCTTTTGCAATCATCGGCTTTGCCATATCCATTGTTGTTGGGGCAACACGCCATATTGCGTCAAGCAGCGGCTTATGAAGCTTACCGTCACAAAGCTGTTCATAAGTTTTTGTGTATGTTTCATAATGTGTTGGGTCATTTTCATCAATCACAAAACAACGAACGCCCCTTTGTTTACCGTTACCGTAAACATTAAAGCCTGCGGATTGAGTGAAACCGACATCAATACCCTCTACTTTGCCAACATAGCTGTTTTTATGGTCATGACCGACAAATACACCCAATACTTCTCCTTTTTCTTTCAAAGCGTCAAATTCACCGGTATTTACATCGGGAATTGACGGCGGTTCCAAAAGCACAGAGCCGGGTACACATTTGGTTTCATCAATTTTATAATATTCGCCCTTATGTATTCTAAATGCGGGTATAGCGCCTTTTTCACTTTTTTTAACCTGCTTCAACACATTATAATGTTCAAACATAGGAATATGCTGAAAAACAAGAGACGGAACATAATTGCCGTTTTTTTCTTTTAAATTTTCTCTTGTTTTTTTATACCATTCAATAACGGCAGGGTCAAAAGGTTCATAACCGCCGCCCTTTGCATCTGTGCCGCTGTCGAACAAATAAATATTGAAAACATCTTTATCGCCGGAACTTGATTTAATCGGTATATATGTAGTTCCGCCGCCGTCAATACCTTCTGCCTGCTCGCCTATACAATTAGGCAATTTTTTATAAATCTGCTCAAACTGGTCTTTATTGCTGATACCAACCTGTCTGTCATGATTACCGAAAGTAACGGCGAAAGGAATATTTCTGTCTGTAACAGGTTTAAGAAGTTTTTGAATTGTAGCAGCTACATTGTTGACAAGCTCTTTGCCCATACCTTTATAAGTTACGCCATAGCCCTTAATTTGGTCGCCTGTATAAACAACAAGGTCAGGTTTTTCCTGTTCAACTGCCGCTTCAAGCAATTTTTCCGTATCGGGAGAAACTTTATAAACCTCTTGAATATCGGTTATTTGCATAATTTTAAACTTACCGTTTTTATTAAACTTCATAATTACCACCTGAATTATAAAAATACAAAAGGGCAAAAGTGCCTTATGCGACACCTTTGCCCTTTAAAAATAATATACTATTTTCAGCCATTAGTCAAGATTATGTAAAATTTATGTGAAATAAAAAAAGAAAACTTTATTAAAATGTAATATTTTTTACACATTAAATAATTTGAAAACAAATTTTTATTTTAAATTTGCAAATGATTTTTACTGTTTGATTGCTCAAAAAAGCCTTGCCGATTGCAAAGTGTTATAAACCTCATAAATTTAAATATAAGAAAAGCACTGAACCGCTGCACCAGCGAAATTCAATGCTTTTACTTGGTGGCTCATCGGGGAATCGAACCCCGGACACCTTGATTAAAAGTCAAGTGCTCTGCCATCTGAGCTAATGAACCGAATCATCTGATATTAAATTTAACCAGACGTGGCTGGGGTGGCAGGATTCGAACCTACGCATAAGGGAGTCAAAGTCCCTTGCCTTACCACTTGGCGACACCCCAATGTATTCAATTAAGTGGGGTGGGATATCGGAGTCGAACCGATGACCTCCAGTGCCACAAACTGGCGCTCTAACCAACTGAACTAATCCCACCATATAAACTTTTGGCTAAAAGCCAAGACCTCGGTGTGCTAACGGAAGACGGGTGTTATTATAACCCATTTTCACACATTAGTCAAATGTTTTTTTTGAAAAGTTCAATTATTTTTAAATTTTTCAAAAAAGTGGCGCGCTTGGGGGGACTCGAACCTCCGACCTACCGCTTAGAAGGCGGTTGCTCTATCCAGCTGAGCTACAAACGCACACAATGGAGCGGGTGAAGGGAATCGAACCCTCGTGTTCAGCTTGGAAGGCTGACATTCTACCATTGAACTACACCCGCGTAGTGCAACGGTCATTATTATAATAAATGACCGCCGAACTGTCAAGTCTTTTTTAAAAAAAACTGTAAAAATCAGTTAATTTTTATTTCAATTTTATCATTTGCGGAAACTGTGAAAGATTTTATATCCACGTCTTGATTATAAACGATAGCAGAAGCAAGAGCGTCTTCAACCTCTCGTCTTACAACATCTCTTAATCCTCTGGCATTCTTTTTAGAGCCGTATGCCTTTTTGGCAATATAAACAGGAACAGACGGTTCAACATTAAGCTCAATACCTTTATCTTTCAAGCCATCTTCAAGCTCGTGAAGCATAATTGAAGCGATTTTTTCAAAATTATCAAATGTAAGCTTATTGAAAACAACAACCTCATCTACCCTGCCTAAAAATTCGGGACGAAGGAATCGCTCAAGAGCTTTCATTGTAACTTCTTTATTTATATCGCCCTCTGTTTTACCGAAGCCAACCGTTGCGGCATCTGTTGAGCCGGCATTTGAAGTCATAATAATAATTGTGTTTTCAAAATTTACGGTTCTGCCCTGTGCGTCGGTAATTCTGCCCTCATCAAGAATTTGAAGAAGAATATTTAAAACATCTTTGTGTGCCTTTTCGATTTCATCAAAAAGAATTACGCTGTAAGGCTTTCTTCTTACCTTTTCGGTTAACTGACCGGCATCGTCATAACCAACATATCCCGGAGGCGAACCGATAATTCTGGAAACGCTGAATTTTTCCATAAACTCGCTCATATCAAGGCGAATCAAACTGTCCGGAGAATCAAAAAGATACTGTGCAAGCTGCTTAACAAGTTCTGTTTTACCAACACCTGTAGGACCTACAAATATAAAAGACTGGGGTCTTTTCTTTGGGCTGATTTGAATTCTGCCACGCCTTACTGCTGCGGCAACCTTTTCTATAGCTTCATCCTGACCGATAATATGAGTTTTAAGTTCATCCTCAAGTGAAGCAAGTTTTTTAATATCGCCCTCTTTAATTTTTGTTGCGGGAATACCCGTCCAAAGAGAAACAACCTGAGCCAAATCCTTTTCCTGCACCTGATTGTCTTTTGCTTTTTCGGCAAGTTCAGGCAAAATCTGGTCTATTTGAAGTACCTCTGATTTTAATTTTGTTATTAATTCATAATCAATTTCTTTATCCTCTTCAGGCTGAGAAAGATTATCAATATTTACAAGCAAATTATTTTTCTTATCAAGTTCTTTTTGATATTGAGAAATTGCCGGATTGCGCAAATTTGCACAAGTGCAAGCCTCATCAAGCAAGTCAATGGCTTTATCGGGCAAATACCTGTCTGTTACATAGCGTTCCGACATGGTAACTGCTTTATACACAAGAGTGTCGGAAATTTCAACTTTATGATAATTTTCATAATAAGCCTTAATACCGAGAAGCATTTTATAAGCGTCGTCAATAGACGGTTCTTCAACCTTAATAGGCTGAAAACGACGTTCAAGAGCGGCATCCTTTTCAATATATTTTCTATATTCGTTAAAAGTTGTTGCACCTATAACCTGAATTTCACCTCTTGAAAGAGCCGGTTTTAAAATGTTTGCGGCATTCATTGTGCCTTCGCTGTCGCCGGTACCGACAAGATTGTGAACTTCATCTATAAAGAGAATGATATTACCCTCGTGTTTAACCTCGTCTACCAAGCCTTTAATTCTGCCCTCAAACTGGCCTCGGAATTGAGTTCCGGCTACAAGAGCGGTTAAATCAAGCAAATAAATTTCTTTATCCATAAGTCGTGCTGGAACCTCGCCCTTTGCAATTTTAATTGCAAGACCCTCTGCAATAGCTGTTTTGCCGACACCGGGTTCACCGATTAAACAAGGGTTGTTTTTTGTTCTTCTGCACAAAATCTGAACGGCACGGGAAATTTCCTTTTCTCTGCCTATAATACTGTCTATTTCACCTTTTTTAGCTTTAGCCGTTAAATTATTACAATAGTTATTTAAAAACTTTCTTGAATCGTCCGAAGAATTTTTACCGGGGCGTTTTGAACGTTTTTTACCGCCTTTTTTACTGTCTGTTTCACTTTCGGCATCTGATGTTCCGCCGTTGAAAAGATTTGTAAAAGGCATTGTTTGAGCGCCGTCCATATTTTCAGGGTTAAACATTTCGCCTAATGAACCGAAATCAAAATCGCCCATATTTTCCATAAATTGACCCATTTGCTCGGAAGCGGCTTCAAGCTCATCATCTGAAATACCCAGTTGGTCAATCATTTGATTAATTGAGCCTACATTAAGTTCTCTTGCACATTTTATGCAAAGTCCCTCAGGCACAACCTTGTCATTTTCCATTTTTTGAATAAATAAGACTGCAGGTCGTTCGCCGCACCTGCTGCACATTTGTTGTTTCATTAAATAAAATTAACTCCTTAATTTAAGCTTTATTATTGTTCTTTTTTTCTTTAAGTTGCTTTATAAAGCCCGGCGCATAACCAAGCAAAGAGCAAAGCGTGCAAACGGCTGAAATACTTACAAGCACCCATGTTACAACATTTGGCAAAGTAAAGCCTGTTAAATCGCAAAGAGCGCCGTTTTCGCCGAAAGCAAGAACAAATATCATAACGATACAAAATACCGTTGTGGCAACCTTTCCCCAAATTTCTGCCGCAACGGGGCGCAAACCCTTTGAAAGCAAAACAGCGCCGCCGATAAGCATTATTATTTCCTTTGCAATGAAAAACATAAACAAATATTTAATAGCATTATCCCAATATTTTACAATTAAAACAATAACTATTGAAATTTGTGAAAGTTTATCCGCAATAGGGTCAAGTAATTTGCCGAGAGCAGAAACCTGATTAAATTTTCTGGCAATTTTACCGTCAAGCAAATCGGTTAATTCTGCCACAATAATAACTATAATTGCGGCAACAACATAATCTTTTAAAAGCAAAACGGCAAATACAGGAATAAGTATAATCCTGATTACAGATAACAAATTCGGAATTGTAAGACAGCCGTCAAACAAATCTTTCATATTGGATTTAAAATCGCTCATTTTAATCACCATAGCCTTTCAGGCAACAAATATTTTATTAAAAATCACCCTGTATCCTGTGCTGCCCAAACAGGCGTAACGGTGATTTCAGCCGGCTCAAAATTCAAAAGCACATTTATGCACAACTGTAAATTTCGACACCGCAGATAATATATATAGTGTAATTTTTCGCACTATTCTACTGCAAAATATGTAATTATAGGGTTAAAGGGAACAATAAAATTTAAGAGTTTACTGTTTTGTATTTCACTTATAAAGCTGTTTGAAGAGCCGTCAAAAATAACGGAAACATAATTTAAAATTGCACAAACAACAAAAATGAAAACAACGCCTTTAACTAAGCCTAAAACGCCGCCAAGCACTTTATTTGTGTTATAAAGCAACGACTTTTTATCTTTATTCCTCTTTCTAAAGAACAACATTATAATCCAAGTTATAACATAGAAAAGAATAATAGTCAAAATAAAAATTAAAATTTTAACAATTGTTGGGGCAACAGGGTCCACAATATTTTCCAAAACAGCTTTTGAAAATTCGCCGTTACTGTTTTCCAAAAATGACGTATCAACTAACTTTGAAAGTCCGTAAGGCAAGTCATTTACGAAAGCAAGGGCATTTTCCGTTACCGTTTTAATGCTGCCCTGTTCAACGCCTTTGCTGATTTGAGAAAACACAAAATCACGAAGCCAATTATTGTAAACATAATCACTGTAATTGCTGCAAAGAAAAAATGCCAAAGGATAAGCAACAACAAATCTGGCTAAAGATAAAGCTGAAACAAGAAAGCCCCTTAAAAATCCGCTGAAAATCATTACACTGAATGTAACGATAAAAAACAAATCAATATAATTCAACAAAACACCCCTATTCCGTTAACAATTCAATATATGAACGGTGCTTTGCAAATATTTTTGAAGATATTTGAAGAATTGACGAATAAGAATCGTCCACACTGTACTGTATTTTGATTTCGCCTTTTGAGAAATTGTAAACAATTACGCTGCTGTCTGTTAAAGCTGCAACATCCGAAGAAGAAGCTGTTATATCTTTAACATCAACATTTGTTTCAACCGTGTGCTTAATTTTACCTGATGATGAAACAAGCGCCAAAGTATTTCCGGACTCTCCGTCATAAGCAGTATAAGCCACCACAAGATTTTCCGATGAATTGTATGTATAGGAATTAATCTTAACACTGCCCTGTTCAAACACCTTTACTTCATTTTTCATTGAAGTGATTACGCTTATAAAATCACTGCCAACAACATAAAGATTTGATGATAAAAAGCGTATATTAATTACAGACGAGCCTTCATACTCAAACTGCGCTTTAGGCTCACTGTCGCCTATATTCATTGTATAAACAACGGTTTGAAGCTTTGCGTCTTTTGAATTAACAACAGCAAAAGCCACACGCCTTGCAGATTCATCAACAGCAACAGCCGTAACATAGCCGGAAGAAACAGGGTAATTAAACTTCTCGTTTAATGATTTTGAATAAACCAAAATTTGGCTTAATGAATCGGAAGATGTTGTTACCAAGGCTACTGTGCCTGTGCCGGAAACATCGCCTGTTAAAATAGAATTTTGAACAGTATCCGTATAAATATTACCGTCGCCTGAATCAAGCCTGTATTTATTTGAACCCTGGTCAAAAACAAGTGCATAACTGCCACGGGTTTTTAATATAGGATTAGCATAGCCATGGTCGTCGGAAAAACTTTTTTTGCCATTTGACGAATTAACTGAAACTATTGAAGTTTGGCTGACTGCAAAAATATTATTTCCTAAATTCGATAAAACCACATTATCGCTGTTATCAAGCGAATAGGGAAATTTATTTTCATCGGAAACCGCACTTGATATGTTTGAATTGCCGGAAATCTTATCTTTAATAGTTGAAAAATCAATTTCGCACACTTTCATTACAATAAGTGCCAAAATCACAACAAGAACCACGCACCAAAATGCAACAGTTATTTTATGCTGTTTTTTTTGCTTTTTTTCTTTTCTTAAATTTTCTCTTTGATTAGTTGCCATAATCCACCCAAAATTCAGTAAATTATTTCATTTAAATACAACCCCTGGGGAGGAGCCGTTTTTCCTGCCTGTTTTCTGTCTTTGCTCAAAATAACGCTTTTTAGCTCATCTTTTTCTATTTTGCCTTCGCTTACAAAAAGCAACGTGCCAACCATAATACGAACCATATTATACAAGAATCCGTTGGCACGCACTTTAAAATAAACCATATCGCCATCTCTTGTTACGGAAAAGGAATAAACGGTTCTTACAGTTCCCTGCACATTTGAATTTGCAGAGCAAAACCCGCTGTAATCATAAGTGCCGACAAACGCCTGTGCCTGACTGTTTAAATAATTCGCATCGATAGGATAACGATACCAGAAAGCGTATTTTTCAAGAAAAGGATTTCTTATTTGGCTGTTACAAAGCACATAAACATATTCTTTTTCTTTTACACTGTATCTTGCGTGAAAATCACTGTCAACCTCAACACAAGAAAGAACAGCCACATCTTTAGGCAAATAAGTGTTCAATGCACTGACAACATTTTTTTCAGGAATATTTTTATCTGTTTTAAACGACAAGCAGTATTTGTTAGCATGCACACCGCTGTCTGTTCTGCTGCAGCCTTTAATATCAATGCGGCTGCCAAACACCTTTTCAACGGCATTTTGAAAAACCTGCTGAACGGTTAAAGCATTTTTTTGCACCTGCCAGCCGTGATAACCGCTGCCGTCATAACTGATTGTTAACAATAAATTTCTCATATAACACCGGGCATTAAACTGTTTAAATAAATAATTGCCGCAAAGAACAATACTACGGTTGCAAGAGCAATATAATCTCTTGCTTCCATTTTAACTACTTTCATTTTTGTTCTGCCCTTGCCGCCTCTGTAGCAACGGCATTCCATTGCATATGCAAGTTCATTTGCACGACGGAAAGAAGAAATAAACAAAGGAATTAAAATGGGTATAAGGGCTTTTGCCCTGTGAATTAAATTGCCTGATTCCATATCTGCGCCCCTTGATTTTTGAGCCGCAGTAATTTTATCAATTTCCTCAATTAATGTAGGAATAAAGCGAAGAGCAATAGTCATTGTCATTGCAACGGAATGAACATCAATTTTTATATATGTTAAAGGTTTTAAAAGCCTTTCAATAGCGTCTGTTAAATCGGTAGGGGTTGTTGTATATGTTAACATTGAACCCACAACAAGAAGAGCAATTATGCGAAACGCCATAAATATTGCTTTATAAACGCCTGCTTTTGTTACCGTTAAACTGAAAATATGAAAAAGCGGTTCCCCTTCACCGTAAAACAAGTTAAGAAGAGAAGTAATTATAATAATAACCGATAACGATTTAAGGCTTTTCATAATTGTTTTAACAGGTATTTTACTTATTGCAACAATACCTACCACACCAAAAAACACAAGAGCCAGCGAAAGAAAGTTTTTACATACAAAAAGAGATACAATAACGGCAATAGTAAGAACAACCTTAATTCTTGCATCCATTTTATGTATAAATGATTTTCCCGGGAAATACTGCCCAAGTGTAATATCACTCATCATGGGTATCTCCCCCTTTCAAAAGGCGTGCAAGTTCTTTTTCCGCCTGTTCAACGGTAAATATATCGGTAGAACAATTAACGCCCTTTTCCTTCAATTTAAGAAAAATTTCCGTTACCTGCGGAACATTAAGCCCCATGGCTTTTAGCTCTTTTCCGTGAGAATAAACTTCAGGCACGGTGCCGTACATTGCAACCTTACTGTTATTCATAACAAGAACTTTATCGCAAATTTTTGCCACATCTTCCATAGAATGAGAAACAAAAATAACCGTATTTCCCATTTTATGCTGATAATCTTTTATCATAGAAAGAATTACATCTCTGCCCTTTGGGTCAAGTCCTGCACAAGGCTCGTCCAAAATCAAAACTTTAGGCTTCATTGCAATTATTGAAGCAATCGCAACACGCCTTTTTTGACCGCCGGACAAATCAAAAGGAGATTTTTTTTCCAATTTTCTGTCTATGCCCACAAAATCCATACTTTCATAAACACGCCTTTTGATTTCCTCGTCATCAAGACCCATTTGTTTAGGTCCAAAAGCAATTTCTTTATAAATATCATCTTCAAAAATTTGATATTCGGGATATTGAAAACAAAGACCCACGGCAAAACGCACATCTCTTATTTGTTTTCTGTTTTCCTTTGACCAAATATCTTTTCCGTCAAGAAAAACAGTGCCGCTGTTTGGCTCCAAAAGCCCGTTCAAATGTTGAATTAAAGTCGATTTTCCGCTTCCGGTATGACCGATTATACCAATCATCTCGCCGCTTTCAACAGAAAAGTCAACACCGTCTATTGCCGCATTTTCAAAAGGGGTGCCTACACTGTAAAGGTATTTTAAATTTTCACAAACCAAAACAGCCACGGCTATTCCTCCATTTTCTTCAAAATAAACTCAACACATTCATCTGCATTCAGTATTGTATTTTCAGATTTTAAGTTTAGATTATAAACAAGTTCTGTTGCCTGTGGCACATCAAGCCCCATTGATTTCATTTTATCAACGTCTTTAAAAACATTGCGAGGCGTGCCGTCGGATTTAATCTTACCGTCGTCAATAACCACAACTCTGTCTGCCTGCACAGCCTCGTCCATATAATGAGTTATAAGAACTATAGTAATACCATCCTGCTTATTAAGCATTTTAACGGTATCCATAACTTCTTTTCTTCCGCTTGGGTCAAGCATAGCCGTAGGCTCATCAAGAACAATACACATTGGCTTCATGGCAATAATACCTGCAACGGCAACACGCTGCTTTTGACCGCCTGAAAGTTTGTGCGGAGCGCGCTCTCTTAAATCATACATACCCACGGTTTTAAGCGCTTCATCAACCCTTTTTCTGCATTCTTCCGGAGGATAGCCTAAATTTTCAACACCGAAGGCAACATCCTCTTCAACTATTGAAGCAACAATTTGATTGTCGGGATTTTGAAAAACCATGCCTACCTTTTTGCGAATATCAAAAATAGAATCATCATCCGCAGTTTGCTGATTATCAACAAGAACCCTGCCCTTTTCAGGGAAAAGGATTCCGTTTATAAGCTTTGCCACAGTGGATTTTCCTGAACCGTTATGACCTAAAACGGCAACAAAAGAACCTTTTTCTATGGTTAAGTTAAAATCTTCCAGAACTTTAATTTTTTGTGAAGCACCGTTTTCATCTTCATCAACCGTATATGAAAAATCAACATTTTCTAATTTGATTAAATCCATTTATTTCATCCAAACAGCAGTTGCACCGCAAGGTAAAACCTCGCCGTTTGACGAAACCGGAAGCCCGATTTCATCGGCACTGACGCTGCCGCCTTTTTCCTTAACAATAACATCATCTAAAATATATTTCATAACAGAAGCGGAAAGCCCCGTTGTGTATGAATTTAAAAGCACCATCAACGCATCTTCGCTTAACACCTGTTTAACAAGTTGAATAAAATCGTAAAGCGAGTCTTCCAAATGCCAAATTTCACCTTTAGGTCCTCTGCCGTAACTTGGCGGGTCTAAAATAACAATATCATACTTATTGCCTCTGCGAATTTCACGCTGAACAAATTTAATGCAATCATCCACAATCCAGCGAACATTTTTATCTGCCACTCCGGAAGCCTCTGCATTTTCTTTTGCCCAAAGTGTCATACCCTTTGAAGCATCTACATGAACAACGGACGCACCTTCTTTTAAGCAGGCAACCGTTGCACCGCCTGTATATGCAAATAAGTTTAAAACTTTAACATCTTTTTTACCGCTGTTTTTTATAACATCACGTGTAAAATCCCAATTTACAGCCTGTTCCGGGAAAAGCCCTGTGTGCTTAAATCCCATAGTTTTAATATTAAATGTTAAATCCTTGTAATGCACCTGCCAAACAGACGGCATTGAGCTGTATACCTGCCAATTACCGCCGCCTGTTTTTGAGCGAATATAGCGTGCATTGGGATTAAACCAAAGTTTATTTGTTTTTTCGCTTTTCCAAATAACCTGGGGGTCCGGTCTTACAAGAACCTGTTTGCCCCAAATTTCCAATTTTTCACCGCAGGAGCAATCTATTAAACGATAATCCTGCCAATCTTTTGTATATCTCATTAACTAAGTCTTTCTTTTACAACATCGGCAATTTGATTACCGAGTTCCGTTATTTTATTTATATCCTTGCCCTCAAGCATTACACGAACAAGCGGTTCGGTACCTGAAACACGAACAAGCACTCTACCCTCGCCGTTAAGTTCCATTTCAGCCTCTTGAACAGCAGAAATAATATACTCGTCATTATTATATTTTTTCTTACCCTCGGGAGTAACCTTTACGTTAATTAAAACCTGAGGATAAACGGTCATTACTTTTGCAAGCTCGCCCAATGTTGTGCCGCTTTTAACAACTGTTTCAAGAAGTTTAACACCCGAAAGTTCGCCGTCGCCGGTTGTTGCATAATCAAGGAATATAACGTGACCGCTTTGTTCGCCGCCGATATTATAACCTTTTTTCAACATTCTTTCTAAAACATACCTGTCGCCTACAGCGGTTTTTGCGCAATTAATGCCGTATTTTTCACAGAATTTGAAAAATCCCATATTACTCATAACCGTAACAACAGCAGTATCTTGCTTTAATTTACCCTCTTGCTTCATTTGAGTGGCACAAATTGCAATAATTTTATCACCGTCTACAAGCTTTCCGTTTTCATCAACGGCAAGCATTCTGTCTGCATCCCCATCAAAAGCAAGACCTAAATCAAGTTTGTTTGCTTTAACAAATTTCATTAATTCTTCCGGATGTGTGGAGCCGCAGTCTTTATTAATATTCACGCCGTCGGGAGTGTCTGAAAGCATATGGCACTTTGCACCTAAACGTGTAAATATTTCCTTTGCGCAAACAGATGCGGAGCCGTTGGAAGTATCAAGAGCGATGTTTAATCCGTCAAATCTTACATCAGACACGGAAACAACATGATTTATATAATCTTCAACAGCGGTTTTGCAAAATGTTCTTTTTCCTACTTCGCCGCCGATTTTAAGTTCAATTTCTTCCGCATTATCAAGAATAATTGCTTCAATTTCTTCTTCAAGAGCATCGGGAAGCTTATAACCGGTGCTTTGAAAAATTTTAATTCCATTATATTCGCATGGATTATGAGAAGCGGAAATCATTACGCCGGCATCACAATTATATTTACCTACCAAATAAGCAATTGCCGGAGTAGGCACAACACCAACCGAAAGAACGTTAACGCCGACAGAACAAAATCCTGCCGTTAAAGCCGCTTCAAGCATATCGCCCGAGGCACGTGTATCTTTGCCTATCATTACGGTAGGTTTATTGTCGCTGTTTTTATTTTTTATTAAAATTTCTGCTGCTGCTTTACCTATTTGCATTGCAAGGTCATTTGTTAAATCCTGATTTGCAATACCTCTTACACCGTCTGTACCGAATAATCTGCCCATAATAACAAAATCCTTTCAATATAAAAATAAAACAAATTTCTCTTAATTACAGTAAAGATTGCTGACCGTCCTGTTCAAAACCCAAGTGACGATAGCCTGCAGGTGTTACACAACGTCCCCGTGGAGTTCTGCTTAAAAAACCTATTTGCATCAAAAACGGCTCGCAAACATCCTCAATAGTAACAGCCTCTTCGCCGATATTTGCGGCTATTGTTTCAAGACCGACAGGACCGCCGTTATAATTTTTTATCATTGCAGTTAACAACCGCCTATCAATGGAATCAAGGCCAAGTTCGTCTATTTCCATTCTGTTTAAAGCGTCATTAGCTGCTTCATTTGTAATAATTCCGTTATACTTAACCTCGGCAAAATCACGGCTTCTTTTTAAAAGCCTGTTTGCAATACGAGGTGTTCCCCTTGAACGGGAAGCAATTTGCATTGCCCCCTCTTCATCAATATTAATACCCAAAATGCTTGCGCTTCTGTGAACTATTGCGGCAAGCTCTTTATTGCTGTATAAATCAAGACGAAGAATAACGCCGAATCTGTCTCTCAACGGAGCGGAAAGTTGACCTGCCCTTGTTGTTGCACCCACAAGTGTAAAATTAGGAAGGTCAAGTCTAATAGACCTTGCCGAAGGGCCCTTGCCGATAATAATATCAAGCGCTCTGTCCTCCATTGCAGGATACAAAACTTCTTCAACACTTCTGTTAAGACGGTGAATTTCATCAATAAACAAAACGTCGCCATCTTGAAGGTTTGTTAAAATAGCCGCCAAATCGCCTTGCTTTTCAATGGCAGGACCGCTTGTAATTCTGATATTTACGCCCATTTCATTGGCAATAATTCCGGCAAGAGTTGTTTTACCGAGTCCGGGAGGTCCGTAAAGCAAAACATGGTCAAGCGCCTCACCTCTGCCTCTTGCTGCCTGAATATAAACAGAAAGATTTTCCTTTGCCTTTTCCTGTCCTGTATATTCGGCAAGAGTTTTAGGTCTTAAACTGCTTTCAATATCGCTGTCTGCCTCGGTAAACTCTGTAGAAACTATTCTGTTTTCAAAATCCATTTCACTCATAAAGTGTTCCTCTGTTTATTATAAATTTCTTGACAACTGTTTTAATCCAAGTCGTATCATTTCATCTGCAGAAAGTGATTTATCCATTTGACCGACGGCAACTGCGGCATCACTTTGACTGAAGCCGAGAGCCACAAGCGCAGCCACTGCCTCGGCTGATGATGATTCTTCAACAGCAGCGGCGGCACTTTGGGCAACAGATACGGAAGAACCGTCGCCGGAAATACCAACCATTTTATCTTTTAATTCAAGAACAACTCTTTCGGCTGTTTTTTTACCGACGCCGTTAGCCCTTGTTATTGATTTAACATCCGAGCTGGCAATGGCAAGCGCCAACTTATCAGGTGTAAGCTCTGACAAAATTGAAATTGCCGCTTTAGGACCTATTCCGGAAACCGTTATAAGCAATTTAAACGAATCAAGTTCTGCTTGAGTAGAAAAACCGAACAAATCCATAGCATCTTCACGCACAGCCATATGGGTATACAAAAACACTTGCTCGCCGACTTTGCCGATTGATTTTGACGTGTTTAACGAAACAAAGCATTTAAAACCGACTCCGCCGCATTCAACAACTGCAAACTGAGCGTCAATGTATGTTAATTCACCTTTTAAACTATAAATCATAAAATCACCTAAATTTAATGTTATAAGAAGTTAAAATACTTCCGCTTGAATGGCCGTGGCAAATTGCCATTGCAAGAGCGTCTGCAGTATCATCCGGCTTAGGAATTTTTTCAAGGTTAAGAATGACCCTTGTCATTTCCTGAACCTGTTTTTTTACTGCTCTGCCGTAGCCTGTAACAGATTGTTTAACCTGAAGCGGAGTATATTCGGCAATTTCAACGCCGTGCATTTTAGCGCTTAAAGTAATTACACCCCTTGCCTGAGCAACATCAATAACAGTTTTGGCATTATTGTTGTAAAACAATTTTTCCATACTCATAACCTGAGGATGATATTTATCAAAAATATCGTTCATACCCATATATATTTGCTGAAGCCTTAAAGGAAAATCGGTGTGAGCTTCTGTTGTAATTGCACCATTATACTGTTTTTAGTTAGCTCGGGCAATTTGTTATAAATGGAACGAACAGA
>OMBQ01000400.1_pt1 | contig 52838 bp, 42 predicted proteins | sample 1674311 | NCBI WGS metagenome assembly OMBQ01 (sample SAMEA103958160, study PRJEB25191) | human gut metagenome | biome: human-associated habitat [ENVO:00009003]; feature: intestine environment [ENVO:2100002]; material: feces | place: Germany | collected 2013/2015 | reverse complement strand
GTTGAGAAAAGGAAGTAAAGACGAAGATTTGACTTTCACGGACTTGGTTGCTACATAGGCTTTAACTCTTTTTCTCGGTCTTGCGGTTCTATTCATAACACAGTTGGAATGGCGTTGTACACAGACTTCATCCGGACACTTTTGGATATGACTAGGACAGTTTCAATACTCAGTCGTACTTTGCCAAGACTTGCCCGTACTCGCTACACTTATTTCGTGTTGTGAACAATACACATCGTAAACGTGAGCGAATGAACAAACAAGAACATCGTTGTGCGCACTTTGGACGAGTTTGAAATCGTGACCGAACTACGTCCGAACCCTGTTGTGATTTGAACTACCGACAGCGTATCATTGCCGACACGTTTTGCACAAATGGGTGCAAGTTTAGTTTCAATGGTTTTCGTTCGGTTTTGCGGGACAGGCAATGGTTTGAGAATGGCGTTGCAATGCCGTTTGTGTGTTATGAACAAATTTAAGTTAGCACGGAATCGTTTTTGAGCGTGAGCACATAAAATCCAACTTTATGGGAAATTTTTGTTAAAAAAATAAATGTTGAGTGGAAATTTGAATGGGAAAACGCATATTAAGGTAAACCCAAGTGGGGATTTCGATGTCGAAAAGACAAAAGCAGATTTCGCAACTTGATATAAAAAAGAAAAAAATCCGCCTATGAAAAAGAGGACAAAAAAATCGCATTGCCGATGTGCGAGAAAAACGGGCCCGATTCGCCAAGCGGTTTAGCGCGAACGGCCCGTTCCGCACGGCTGCGATTTTGCCTTTTTAGGCGGGTTGTTTTTATACAAGGCGTATGCTTGTCTCGGCGAGGCGCAGCCGAGCCGACTTGTTCAAGACAAGCATACGCCTAAGTGCCAAAGGGGTTAAATACAGAGATAAATCACGTCGTGTTTGAGGGGTTGTATAATTGTTAAATTATACAGATGATTGACAATTTGTGCAAAACGTGTGTATTATAAAGGTGCGATAAACTTAAAATTCTGATAAGAAAGACCTTTTACTTCGGTAACAGGTGCATTTTTCACGTTACATAGCTTTCTTATCAGATATAGCATGTAGGTTTATCGCAAAAATCAGCGGGGATGCACTTGTTAGATTTTTTTGTATCGGGTGCATTTAACACTCGATATTTTGTTTTTTTGGAGGATCTTATGAGAAACAGAAACGTGGCAATTCTTTTGTCAATGATGCTTGGATTTACAGGCAGTCAGTTCTTCTATTTGGGAAGCACCGGTGCGGGAGTTTTAAGCGTACTATTTTGTTGGACCGGTATTCCGGCATTGGTATCTTTTATAAAAGGTATAAGTCTTATGTGCATGTCACAATCTGAATTCGATAAAGCTTACAACGGCGGAAAGTGCAGTGACGTATGCACGTGTTTGACAACAATTGCAAATGCGTCCCAAAAACAAAATGCAGAACTGATAAAGGCAACGAATGTCAGTAAGTCGGAAAACAAATCATTGATTGACGATATGCCCGACTTTTGATTGAGGGGAAGAATATGGCGGACAATAGATTCAAGGTTATGGCAGTCGGCACTTTCAAAGAAAGTGCAGTCGATTGCCCGGTGCAACTGAAAAAGTATCAAATTATATACGACGTGGTTGCCGACAAGACGTATTTGCGTGCTGTTTTGGAGAGTTTTTCGGATAAAAAAATTGTCCGAGTATTCTTAAATATTGATTGCGCTGACATTTTTGAGCAGAAATTTGCCGATATCGAAAAAGCCGCTGTTAATGTGGAATGCGACAAGAAATATTCAGAATTTGGCAAAGAATGTCCAATTATAATTCCAAAAGGAACAAAAACCGTCAAGGCGTATATTTCAAGGGTTGTATTTTCGGATATGACGGTGTGGGAAAACCGAGACCTGACGTTTGTCGCGCCTGTTTCGGATTTGAAACCATACACGGCGATTAAGGAAAAGAACCAACTTGAAAAAGAACTTGCAAAACGCAATTATGTTGCCAAATATTTGCCTGTAAGATATGAAAAAAGTTGGCGTTGCACATGCGGACATCTCAATGGAAACCTCAACGACGTGTGTTCGGCGTGTAGGTCTCGCGCAAGCATTTTGTTTAACATTTTTGATGACAAGAATCTTGAAATTTGCAAAAAAGAAGACACGTATAACGAAGCGCGCAAATTTGATACGTCAAAAGATTATTTGCAAGCGTCAAAACTTTATAGCACCATTCTCGACTACAAGGACAGCAAAGTTTTGTTTGCTAAAGCGCTGGAAAATAGCAAAGAGGCAATATACAACAGTGCACTTGACACACTGAAAACCGCTCAAAAAGAAGAAAATTTTGACAGTGCAATCAAAAGCCTTTCTTCTATTTCGGAATACAAGGACGCCAAAACACAAATAGAAAAAGCGAAAGAACAAAAAAATGAGTTTATATACAATCAAGCCTTGCAACGCGTGAAAAAAGACGATGTCGGTAAAAACGATTTTGACAAATCTATTTCCGATATGCAAAGGATCCCGTCGTACAAGGATTCATCTGAGAAGATAAGGGAAATCGACTCACAAAAACAAGCGTTTTTAGACAAAAAAGAACATGCGCGAAAAATGAAAAAAGTGCGCAATATCTCTATCGTTGCGTGTGTAATCGCGGCAATCGTCATTGCCATACTCATACCGTATTTTGTCGAGCCGAATCTTTATACCAAAGAAACAACTTATGAGGAAATCACAATCGGAAATCAAAGCGGATATTGCCTTGAAAGATACAATGAGAACGAAGAGAAAGTCGTCATTCCAAGCGAATATCTCGGCAAACCTGTTTTGAAAATCGGAGAACGCGCTTTTCAAGGCAAGTCCATAAAGGAAATCACCATTCCAGAAAGCGTGAGCCAGATCGGATATGATGCTTTTGCAAAATGTAAGAACTTAAACGCAGTTTATTATACCGACATCGAAAAATGGTGTCAAATATCGTTTGGAAACAGCAACGCAAATCCTCTTAATTATGCGCACAATTTGTATTTGAACGGCGAATTGCTTACGGATTTGACAATTTCTGACAGCGTTGCCGTTGACCAATACACATTTGTCGGTTGCAGCGCTTTGCAAAATATAACGGCAGACTCTGTCATAGCAAGCACGATTGCAAGAAGCTGTCAAAGTCCGTCTTTCAACGTCGTAATAACACATGCATACGGAGGAAAAATAGATAGAGACGCGTTCAACGGTTGCAAAGGCTTGAAAAACATAACGCTACCTGCAGATGTCAAGAGTATCGGTTATGAAGCATTCCGCAATTGCAACAGCCTTGAAAATATTTATTTTAATGGCGACGTCGCCAAATGGTGTGTGATATCCGGTCTCGACGAATTGATGTCCAGTACGAGAACACTGTACATCGGCGGTCAAAAGGTCGAAGGCGATTTGGTTATTCCTGACGGAGTGAAATCAATATCTAATACCGCTTTTGCTTATTGCAACGGGTTGACAAGCGTTACGGTTTCGGCTAGCGTAGCATACGTATGGAATAATGCATTTTTGGGTTGCAGCAATTTGACAAGTATCACTGCGTTTGCAAACAACGCCAGTGCGATTGCCAAGCAGATAATTTCAAAACGATTTTCAGTTACAATAACGGGTGGAACGAATATTGCCGACCAGGCTTTTGAAGATTGCAGTGGACTTGTCGGTATCACTATTTCAAACGACGTGAAGAGCATCGGAGCCGCCGCATTCCACAATTGTACCGGATTGACGAGTATCGTTATCCCTGATGGCGTAACGAGCATAGAATCAGATGCTTTTTTCGGCTGTAGCAATCTTGCAAACGTGACGCTTTCGAATACACTGACAAACATTGCCCCTTATGCCTTCAAAGATTGCAGCAGCTTGACAAGCATTGCAATCCCCGACGGAGTGCAAACCATTGGCAATTATACTTTCTTTGGATGCACCGATTTGGCAAACGTTACGATCGGCAACAATGTAACAAATATCGGCGACTACGCATTTTCAAATTGTAGTAGTTTGACGAGTATTACGATTCCGGACGGCGTGACTAGTATAGGGGAGAGAACTTTTGAAAATTGCGCAAGCATGACGAGCGTTGAAATCTCTAACAGTGTAACGGAAATTGGCGAATATGCTTTTTATGGTTGCAGTGCATTAACGAGCTTCAAGATTCCTAACAGTGTGACGAGCATTGAGGATTATGCTTTTTGTGGATGTAGCGGTTTGACGGATATCACGATCCCGGATAGCGTTACAAGCATCGGTGAGTTTGTCTTTTATGGTTGCAACAACTTGGCGAGCATGACATTGCCATTTGTTGGCGCAAGCAAAACGGCAAGCAATGGATATGACCAAGTGTTTGGTTATATATTTGGATATGAGACGACATTTTATTCATCAGATTCTGTTTCAGGAGCGATTTCTCAGTATTATGGTAATTCCAAGGACTATTACTACTATATACCGTCAGGCATAAAGTCAGTAACTATAACAGGAGGGGAAATCCCGTATCATGCCTTCTATAATTGCAGTGGCTTGACGAGTATCACAATTCCTGATGGCGTGACGAGCATCGGTGGTGCTGCGTTCTATAATTGCTGTGGGTTGACAAACATAACAATCCCAGATAGCGTGACGAGCATCGGTGGGTCCGCCTTCTCTGGTTGCAGCGGGCTTACGAGCATAACAATCCCCGACAGTGTAACAAGCATAGGGTCAGTTGCTTTTTATGGTTGCGTTGGCTTGACTAGAATAACGGGATCTTCAAATTCTACTTCAGTTATCGCAAAAATATGTCATGCTTCAATGTTTGAAGTTATTATAACAAGCGGAACAAGCATAGACGCAAATGGCTTCAGTTATTGCAGCGGTCTGACGAGCGTGATAATTGGCAACAGCGTGACGAGCATTGGCGGTTGTGCCTTCTATTGTTGCGGAAGATTGACGAGCGTTACAATCCCTGACAGCGTGACGAGCATTGGATGGAGTGCCTTCCAAGATTGCAAAGAGCTTACGAGCATCACAATCCCAGACAGCGTGACGAGCATCGGCAATGATGCCTTCTCTAATTGCAGCAAACTTCAAGACATATATATAACCGATATAGCGGCATGGTGTAATATCTCGGGATTGAGCAATTTGATGAAGTATGCTTCAAGCAACAAGAAGTTGTATATAAACAATGAACTTGCCACATCCATTAGAATCCCGAATGGAGTAAAGACAATTCCTTCTTATGCCTTCTATGGTTGCAGTAGTTTGACGAGCGTCACAATCGGCAACGGCGTGACAAGCATCGGTAATTCTGCCTTCGAGCGTTGCAGCGGGCTTACGAGCGTGATAATCCCGAATAGCGTGACGAGCATCGGCAGTGGTGCTTTCTATAATACAGCATGGTACAATAATCAACCTGACGGACTTGTGTACGCAGGTAAAGTTGCATACAATTACAAAGGCACAATGCCAAGCAACACATCAATCGCTATCAAAGAAGGCACTATTAGTATCAGCAGTTATGCCTTCTCCTATTGCAGTGGACTCATTGGTGTCACAATCTCGGACAGTGTTACAAGCATTGGTAGTTCTGCATTTTCAGGTTGTTCATCGCTTGAAAGTATAACTATTCCGTTTGTAGGCGCAAAAGCAGGTGTTACAAGCAGTGATACTTATCAATATCCGTTTGGTTATATCTTTGGCACCAGCAGTTATACTGGTGGTGTTGCAACGATGCAGAATTATTATGGAAGCAGCACTTCTTCAACGACTTCTTCCACATACTACATTCCGTCATCTTTGAAATCCGTGACAGTAACGGGCGGTAATATTCTTTACGGTGCCTTCTATAATTGCAGAGGTTTGACGAGTGTCACAATCCCCGACAGCGTGACGAGCATTGGCGAGCAAGCCTTCTATAATTGCAGAGGTTTGACGAGCATAACAATTCCAGACAGTGTGACGAGTATCGGTGATTCTGCATTCAGTAGTTGCAATGCTTTGACCAGAATAATAGGATCTTCATATGCTACTTCAGTTATTGCTAAACAATGTGGTGCTTCAACGTTTGAAGTTATTATAACAAGCGGAACGAGCATAGGCGAATATGCCTTCAATAATTGCAGTGCTTTGACAATTACAATTGGAAACGGCGTGACGAGCATCGGTAATTATGCATTCCACAATTGCAGCAGTTTAACGAGCGTATCAATTTCTGATAGCGTAACAAGCATCGGTAGTTGTGTATTCGAGTATTGCAGCGGATTGAAAACAGTGTTTTATGCCGGTACGGAAGAACAATGGAAAGCTATTTCGATTGGCTCTTACAACAGCTCTTTGACAAGCGCAACAATAGTTTACAATTACGACGGTGCGGAACTCACATATTCGTTTGTCACCAATTGCGAACAAAGCATCGATCCAATCACCGCAAAGTATTTGGCTTCTTTGCCGACGCCAACAAAAGATGGTTTTTATTTTGGTGGTTGGTATGACAATGAAACTTTTGAAGGTGAAGCGGTTTCTGCAACATACTATAGCAAAGATAAAACCACGCTGTATGCAAAGTGGCTCACGGAAGAAGAGTGGAATACGTTACATGACGGTACGTCTTTTGAAAAGGCATATGTTGCAGAAAGAGGGCAAACTTACGTCGTAAGCATAACAGAAGGCAGGCAAGTGCATTTTGTATTCACTGCGACAACGAGTGGCTCTTTTATCATTCAATCCACTGGAAACGAAGACACGTATGGTGCGTTGTATAGTTCAAACAAATGGCATTTGACATACAATGACGACAGTGGTAGCGAATATAATTTCAAGATAACCTACACCATGATAGCCGGCACGACCTATTACATCGCTGTCGGTCTCTCCTATGCTACCCGCGGCACATTCATGGTCCATTTCTCGTAAAAACGCACGTATTTATGGTGAAGAAAAACCGACTGAAGAATGCGACTATTGGCATCATGGCAACGACGGGGTTACACCTGTGATTTGAGATTAAGCATATGGCAAAAACAAAAGATGAAGAAGTAACGTTTTATAAATATATGCCGGTAGGACAAAATCTCATCGACGATTTGAAAAAAGGTCACTTGTATCTATCCAAGGTGTCCGATTTGAATGATCCGTTTGAACTTAACGTGTATGACAAAAAGAGCAAACGTAATCATAAAATAGATAATGTGAGGATTTTGTGTCTTACAAACAGCCACCTTAAAAAGAGAATGTGGTCGCATTATGCGGATTCTCACAAAGGCGTGTGTTTGACTGTAAAATTGCCAAAAAAATATATGCGCGAGATTCACTATACGTCAAAAAGAGTATATGCAGAATCGAACGTTGACGAAATCTTGAATGACGCAAAGTTGAGAATGAATAAACAAAAAAATGTCCCCGTTGACTGTAGCAATTATACAAACGAAGAAAAAATCGGGTTAATAAAGGACAAAAAATGGGCGGACGAAGTCGAATATCGCGCAGTGTTTGCCGTCGATAAAATGAAAGATAATGCGGATATAGAATACGATGACAAAAAGAATTGTTTTATGAGAGTCAAGATCGAAAGGATGTATTGCGGCGTTAGTTTTCAAAAAGACGATAAAGACGGCCAAACTGCACTTGAGATATGCAAAGAAAACGGAATTGAAATAAAGAACGTAGAGTTATCCATAAGTGATTACAGCTTGAAAGTCGCTAAGTAGAGATTGCGGTGTCATCATAAATCAATATAAACAGTTATGTTTGCCGCTTTTAAATACGAACTCGTTTATTCGGGTTCGTATTTTTATATATCGGTATTCGCTCAACGAGAATTGGTAAGCACTTGCGAATTATCCATAAATTGCGTTATATCTTTGCCTCATTTTTATGAAGTATTCAAACACGGTGGATTGCGCTCGTTCAAGTATGGCGGCGATTTCGGGGTAACTCAATCCGTTTTGCCTACATTCGAGCGCAATTCGCATATTGTCGGTCAGATTGAGGCTGTCAACGATTGAATCATAGACGCTATAGTCTTTGACAACATCTTCTTCAATCTCGCAAGACGGCTCACTGGCGGGCGTTATGACATCAAGACTCACGGAGCGATAATAATCGCTTGTTTTTCGAGTTATAAGTTTTGACATCGTTCTAACGCACGCAATCTTGACTGTTATTGCCTTGCCCTTTTTATCGTATGTCAAAACGTCGTTTAATCGTTTCCCATAATGATTACAAAGGAATAAAGCACATTCTTGGACTAAATCATAACTGTCGCTGAAAGTGTGGTTAATATCGTTTTTACGCTTTATATCAACGCATAGGTCTGCATATATCTTTTGCATTTTGGCTCCCATATATCCGATAAGGAATCGTGTTTCATACATAGCCAACTGTTCTGCCATTGCATGAACGTTGTTTTCTGAGATTGTTTCTTTGAAAACATTATAATTTTCAATATGTTTTTTCATTTTTAGATACGCTCCGAGTTTTATTTGCCTTTCGGCAACAAGACGGCGTAGCACCGAGAAAACTCAAAAACGTATACATTAAAATCACACTATGCCTATGTCAACGACCAGCGTAAATTATTGCGTTTTACAACAAAAGAGCCTATATATACCAGCAATAATTTTGCCGTTGATATAGGCTTTTCTCTGTGCTAAACCGTCACCCCGAAAGGCAATGAAACTCGGAGCGTTATATAGTGTCATACAAATAGTGTCCATAAAATGAAATAGCAGCAATATATGCAAGATACTCTTGCGAGAACCAAACGGAACAGTCCATCGAAGGACAGTTGAGAGTGTGTCAGGAATACGCCGCAAGCCTTGGCATTCTCATCGTGGAAACTTACATAGACAGAGCGATGTCGGGTACGAACGACAACCGTGCGGCATTCCAACAAATGCTAAAAGACAGCAGCAAAAAGCAATTTCAATACGTCATCGTTGTAACACATTTTTATGGACACTTTTTTCAACAATAATATCACCCACGATTTATCGCCTTTCGTCTGCGTTTGTAGCACAGTGAAAAGCGTAAGTCAACGGCAAAAATTATCACTGAAAACATTCATAATAAAACAATAGCCAAGGAAGATTATCTCAACCTTGGCTTTATTTTTTTGTTTTTAAAAAAGTATTTACTATTAACAACGCAATAATTTTTGCTTTTTCGTTGACTTCCGTATTTCGTACTACAAAAGATAAAACTTCAATCTTTTCCCGGTGCTACTTCCGTTTTTGCCGAAAGGCGAAATAAATCGGAGGTAAATAAGAATGGAAAAAGAAAAGAATAGTTTTAGCATTCTCAAAGAAGAAATTACACAAAACAACGTGCTTGCTATGGCGGAACTGATAGCGATGGCTGAAACACGCTTTCTCATCGGATATATGGGAAGCTCTATGCAAAAAATACACGCAGATTTATATGTGGACATACTGCATAAAAATGACTTGGGCTACGTTTTCAGCGATTCATACGATTTAGTCCAAGAAGGTGCATTGTACCTTTGCGAACATTACGGCAAACATTTGAGCGACGTTGTGGGCTATTCAAAGAAAGGCAAACCTATTACCATAGAAATCGCTTGCATACGCAAGATGACGAAACTTATAAACCGAAAAACAAGCAGCTACTACCGCAACTTAAGCCTTGAAGCGTTAACGCCCGCAAGTGAACCTTTCACAGAAATGCAGGAAGAAACGACACAAGATTACACAACTTACGATGCAATAGTAGAGAGCCTTAATCTAACGGACAATATGCGTGTTGCTTTGGAGTGCCGTATAAAAGGATTGAGCTATCCTGAAATAGGCAGAGTGCTTTCAAGAGCACAATCCACCGTATTTGAATACTTTATCAAAATGCGACAAAGATATTCGGCGATATACAGATAAAATTAATGTAATAATTCAAAGTAGCACAAAGTATTATGTAAGATGACGGCAAATACAAGGAATTAATTTATAAAAATATATAGCGTCGCAAAATATGATTTTGAGACGCTATAGCTTTTAACAAACAGTAATAAAATTTTCCGTCAAATATTTTTTATTATTATCAAAAGGTTTGGGGGCATATCCGCATTCACAACAAGTTGTAATTATTTTGTTGCAAAAGCTATTAGCCATGGCTTCAGATAATGATAAAATCTTATTTCCCGATTCATCATCTATCGTATATATTGCCACCCATTTATCTTCAACATTGAGCGGTTGCTCCGGTTTAAAATTGTCTATATTAAAAATCCAATGATCTTTTTGTGTAACCCATGCAGCACCGATTTCCATCAATACACCCCAACTCGCCGAAGGGCTATCTTCTTCGATATTTAATACGTTTTTACTCGTTACAAACAATACATATATCATCTCGGTAGATGCACTATGAATAAAGAATTTTTGTAAATACCCATAAATATCCCGTTCAGGCAGATTCGTTTCGGGATCTGGCCCGTTGGAATAAATGATATCCTCTTTAGGTACTCCATTAAATAAGAGCATTTGATAAATTACATCAGCTACTATTTTATCTTTCCAGGTTTGACTTATCATTATTTTCTTTTTATTTGCATCCACAATAGATTTGAATCCAAGAAGCGGTTTCATAGTCTCAATTTCCGAAGAAACAGTTTGCTTGATTTGTTCGGGAGACGTATCGCCACTTATTTTACGTGTAATATTTTCTGCTATATTTTTTGTTGCGTGATTAAGGCGTTCTCTCAATACTCGCTCTTCCGCTTCTTTTTTTGCTTCTTTCTCGGCCTCTTTTTCGGCTCTTTCGGCAATCGCAAACAACTCATGCAGTTTTACGATTTTATCCGTTATTGCCCTAATATATTTCAATGCCGTTACCCATCGAGGGTCATTCTCATTATATCCTTGACGGTTTGTTCCTGCCATATCTGGAAAATCTGGTGCTTCAAATGCGTCTATGTATAAATTGCCGACGATATAACTCTCATAGACACGATTTCGACTAATAATTGGCAAAACATTGCGCAATCCCATTTTATTATGCGCAAAAATTGCCAAATAGTTGTCAGAAAATTCATTGATTTCCTTTTTCATCCCTCGAGTTGTTTTATAAGTTCCGATCCAACCATAGATACGCACAGTGATTTCTTCAAGTTCATTATTACTGTTATACATTTGAATAGTTTCTTCATACGCATTAATGTGTTCTTTTTGTAAATTTTGTTCATTTGTTGGCAAAAATTCTGTTAGATATTTCTTTTCATCTCCCACTGATATAAATGATGCTAAGCGTGTAACGGCATCTTTTTCGTCAGGAACTAACAGTTTTTCTTTTCCCTTAAATACCACGTGGATTTTAAAATCCTTTATATCATTTGGAAATATTTTTGCTAAATTTCTTAACACCGTTTCCTGTAATTTTGGAATTACAACTTTGGGGGATTCCATAATAATTGCAGTTCCGTGCGTAGTTATTCTTTTTAATGAAAATTCGCGTTGAGACAAAACTGTTAGAGATTCGTCATCATGCTCAATGCGATTTGGAATAAATAGTCCAATACATTGTCCATTGTGAACAGTAACAAGTTTAAATCCGTTTGAGATAGAAAGAGCCGCAAGTTTTCCAACACCTTTTCGTCCCATTTTTAGGCGTCTTTTATTTGTAGTACGAGCATTAGCTTCCGAATTCCTTGATTCGCCCCCGACTAATAAATATTGGCTGTCCAAGCTGTCGGCACTCATGCCAGTTCCATCATCTTCTACTCTGATTTCATCGTCATCTATAAATACATACACGTTTTCAGCATCTGCATCATATGCATTTGCAATAAGTTCTGCCAAAACGAAATACATGTTTGTGTATAAATCCTTGCTAAGCAGTTCAAGCATTCTCGGGCTGACCTTTAATTTAAAATCTTTCGACATTAGTGTATCTCCTTATCATATGTTTTCATCCAAGTGCAAACGTATGCTCTCTCCGATTATTTCCCCCAATCTTACAGGGACTGCATTTCCTATATGCCGAGCTACATCTCTCATACAGTATTCGGTGACATCCGGCGGAAAAAACTCATAGTTTCTAGGAAATGTTTGCAGCAACGCTCCTTCTCTAAGCGATAAAGCTCTATCTTGTTCCGGATGTCCATAACGACCCGTTCCATAGCAGAAAAACTGTGTCGTCATCGTCGGCCCGATTCTATCCCAAGACATTCTTCCGTACACCGATGTATATGTTTGTCCTGTTTCTCTTCTATGGCAGGCACAACGCAAATTTTCCGGCCAATCGCGCCAGCTCCCACCGGGAACAGATGCTCTGATGCGTTGCAAATTAAGAGGCGAAAGACTTGCCGTTCTATGTAATTTGTCTTCAGGGCACATTTCTCCTGCTTCTATGTGCGGTAGATTTTGTATAAATGGACGTATTGTTACTTCTCTTCTGTTATGCGTCGGCGGAAGCAATGTAATTTCTCCGATTTTTGAAGCCAAAAGAATAAACCTGTGTCTGTTCTGAGGAATTCCGTAGTCGGGACAATAAACAACATGTCCGCCATCGGTATAATAACCTTCTTTCTCCAAAATATCCACAAATCTTCGATACACTTTCGAATTCTTTAGTTCCGGTACATTCTCCATTGCTACAATCACAGGTTTTACTTCCGTGATTAGTCTTCCGAATTCAGATAACAGGTCATACTTTGCGTCATTTTCTCTCGATTCTTTCAAAAAGCGCTTATAACTCATTGTTGAAAACGGTTGGCACGGAGCACATCCGACTAGTATTTTTTGAGCGTTATCGGTATAACACTCATTTATTTCATTACCGGATACTTCCTTTATATTTCTACAATGAAATACCGTATTATTATTATGACTGTATGTATATTCGCATGTTTTATCATTGTCGAAGCCGGCTACAACATTAAATCCCGCTTGCCGCATCCCGCATGTAAGCCCGCCGACTCCGCAAAACAAATCCACTACTTCAAATGGCATAATATCTCCGTTAGTTTTTGTTACAATAAACTCTTTAGTTCCATTTTGTTCAACCTTGAAATATCAACGACTTCGCTATTGATAGTTTCGTCTAAGTAAATTCGTATGTCGCTTAAATCCAAAGTTTTGTATGTGTTGCTACAATATTTGCGAATTGATTTTATATTGCTTATTACCATTTTAAGCCATTTAGAATCGTTTTTCAAGAGCCAAATACCGTTATCTATATCACAAAGAATTAAGTGAGTTTCCGAATGTTCCAGTCGTGCGATTTCGTTATCTGTAAGATAAAATCCGCCATTCTTTATGTTTTTAACTTCTATTCCATAACCAAAGACTCTTATATCATAACCGTATTCCTTATTATTGGACACATCAATAAAGTCAACTCCCGGTTCTAATCCAAGATAATCTCTAAGGTATGAAATGAAGTATTTTTCTGCTTTTCTGCCACTACATATTTTTTTTACTGAATCTTTTGTCGTTCCGTTTACACGCTGTGGCTCATATGTATGCTCGCAAGAGTTGGCTATAGGAAAAATCCTTTTTAGCTTGTTAATGCTAAAAGAAACAACAATCTTACTGTCGTGAACAGCATCAATCAAAATATCTTCTTTTTGTTCTATTAAAGGTAACGGTTGTTCATTCAGGAATTCATATAGAGCAGGAATTGCTGCTTTAACAAACCCTTTTTCTACATATGAAGTTCTACCGTTGGTAGCAAAATTATTAAGAATATTATTATAAAACACGCAATGCTTATCTCTAATATCAGGTTCAATACTCTTTATTGTTAGAATTGCATTTTCATCAATATCATTGAAACCAAGGTACTCAAACAAATATTTTAATGCGTTAGCATATGAGGCAGCGGTTCCGGTTTGGATACCGAATTTTACTTCGCAAAAACTCTTATATTTCTCAATAAACTTCTCTATTTGCATAGCAATCCTCGTATTACTTTATTTATAACTTCCACACAAACCGTGTTGCCGGCTTGCTTGTATTGTTCGCGTTCGGGGACGGTGTTCGGAAACGCGAATTTCCTCGGGAAGCCTTGTAAAGCAAGGCACTCCGTTGGCGTAATATTTCGTATTCCGAATTTGTCTTTTATAATCGGCACTCGGTCGTAATACGTCCCCATATTCGCTTTCAGCGTAAACGAAATGCCGTCTTTGCTTGATTGAATGCCGTAGTCGGCAAACCGATAAAGTTGCTTTTCGTCCGATATGAACTCGCTCAAACGCCGATATTTCGTCGATTCGGGCGGATAATAATATTTATCGTCCGCTTTTACAGACACGTCGATAATGTCGGTTATATGCTTTTCAAGCGGATTTCTTTCCGGAAAGGTAAACCTTTCGCAGTCGTTCCTATCGGCAAATGCGACGATATAAGTTCTCGTTCTATGTTGCGGAACGCCGTAATCGCAAGCGTCGGCAATCAAGTAGCGAATAAAATATCCTCGTCCCGCCAACTCGTTGTGAATAACGTTAAAAGTTTTTCCTTTATCGTGTTCGGTAAGGTTTGCCACGTTCTCCAAAAACACGACGGAAGGGTGCTTTTCGTCAATAACTTTTCCGGTTTCAAAAAATAAATTGCCGCGTTCGTCCGAGAATCCTTTTTGTTTTCCGCAAACCGAAAAGGGTTGACACGGAAATCCGGCTGTAAGAATGTCGAAATCGGGAATATTTTTTTTATCGATCGAGCGGATATCGCCTTCGACTAACGACGTGTCGGGGAAATTGTGCCGATAAGTCATGCATGCATATTTATCTATGTCGTTCGCCCATACGATTTTATGTCCCGCTTTTATAAAAGCAAGGTCGATGCCGCCGATTCCGCAAAACAAACTGCAAACTCGCATTATCTCGTTCTTGAATTAAACCTAACGGATACGTTCAGAGGCAAATAATATTCGCCGTCAATTTTTTTAATACGACTCCAACAATATTTTTCTGCGCTAACATACTCGAAAAACGTGTTTCTGTACAAATAATCTCTAAAACCTTCTCTATCGTTGGAATGATAGCAGAGGATATCTCCGTCGTCCGTTACGACTATGTAACCGCCGTTGACTTGTTCTTTGCCGTCCCATACGTTTCCTGCCGTCATTCCGGTAAATCCCGCGATCAAAAAGTCTTTTAACGCCTTTTCGTAATAAACTTGCGGATTCGGAACGTTAAGAGGATTTTCGACCGCCATTTTTTCCACTGTTTCTTTGACGTTGTGATTGTCCGTACCCGAAATCAACCTGTCTTTAACGCACCAAGCCATTATTTTAGCCATCGATTCTCTTATGAGAAACAAGTTATTTTCGTAAATCGGGTTTTGAGTCCTTGCAAATTCCATCGTAACGGAGTGATTTTTCAAATACTCTTTGCATTTTGCCCAGCCGCGACCGCCGTTTTCCGATATATCGTTGAATTCCGCCATCATCGTGTCGTCGCAACCGGACAATTTGTACAAATATTGCGAAGAAGAACCTGCATTGAACAAAGTGGGGTTTTGTCCGAATTTCGACTTAATCGAAAAGCCCATTATCGAAACGATTGCAGTTTGCCCGTCCCTTACTTCGATAAATATATCGTTTTTGCCGCCGAACTGCTTTTTCAATGCCTTTACGGCGGGAGCCTTCGGCTTGCTTACGTAAATTACGCTTGCAAAATCGCACACCGAATCCGGTGCCGGAACGGAAGCACCTCGTGCGTTTTTAATATCGTTAAACAGCGCGCTTGCGTTCTTGTTGAACTCGCTTGTCGGAATAACGGCAAAAACGGTTTCGGAATCTTGAGGTTTTATCGTAACCGTCGATTTTTCTTCGTCGATAACGTATTCCAAAACCTGACTTTCGCATTCTTGACGAATGATTTTCAGAATATCAAGATAACTTTTATAATTTTTCTGCAACAACTTGTCAGCAGTGTACAACTTGCCTTCTCCGAGCAGTTTTAACATAACGTAAAACTCCGCCCATTCGCCTTTATTAAGTTTCTTTCCTTTTATCGATTCAGTCATTTTTGTCGAGTACCTCTTTGATTTTTTCCGCTATTGCCTGTATTACGGGAACGGTTACGCTGTTTCCGAACTGCTTATACAAATGCACGTCCGCCAATACGAATTTATAGTCGTCGGGGAAACCTTGCAGTCTTGCCCATTCTCTCGGAGTCATTTTACGAATGCCATCTTTATTTATTTCGCCTTTAATGTGCGTAGTGGGGGATAAATTCGTTTGACGCTTATCTACAATCAAGTTTCTTTCTCTGCCCATACCACCACAAAGAATTGCACCCGATACGTCGTCGAGATCACGTATTTCATACCCGAAACCGTGCCCTTTCGCTGCATGGCGTTCTTTGTGTCGAATTAGCGTGTTCATATAGCAAGTGCTGAGATAGTACTTCGCGGGAACGGGATTTCCTTCCAAAATATCGCGAATGCATTTCGTATCGTCGGTCTTGGCCGGGAAGACAAATTCTTTAGGCGCGATATCGTTTCTGAAAGCTACGATATAAATACGCTCTCTGTTTTGAGGCACGCCGAAATTGCGGCTGTTCAATATTTGTTCGAACGGAGTGTAGCCGATTTCTTTAAGCGTTTCGGTGATAATTTCAAAAGTTCTGCCTTTGTCGTGGATAGTCAAACCCTTTACGTTTTCACAAAAGATTACTTTCGGTTTCTTTTCGGCGCAAATTCTCGCCACGTCGAAAAACAACGTGCCGCGCGACATTCCTTTGTAATCGTCCTTAAACCCTTTGCGCTGTCCCGCAAGACTGAACGCCTGGCAAGGAAATCCTGCAAGACAAATATCGAAATCGGGAATATCCGTTTCCTTTATTTTCGTTATATCGCCGGCTATTTCGAAATCGTCGTGAAAATTCGCCTTATATGTTTTTTGGGCGTATTCGTCCCATTCGCTGACGAACACCGTTTTCAATTCGTCGCCGAAAGCGTTTTCAAATCCGAGCCGAATCCCGCCGATACCTGCGAATAAATCAATACTTTTTAACATTTTTAATCTCCGTTTCTCCGTTCGTTGTAAACCTTCTCGATTTTGTCCGCGCAATCGGAAAGGTTTTTCTTTATCTCGAAATCCCAAAATCTCAATACCGTCCATCCTTCGTTTCGCAATCGTTCCGTTACTTCTTTATCTCGCTCGATATTCCGTTTGATTTTCGGAATCCAAAAATCGCGATGAGATTTGAAGTCGTTTTTCTGTTTTTCCCAATCGTAACCGTGCCACATTTTGCCGTCTACGAATATTGCTATCTTTCGACTTACAAATACAATATCGGGTTTTCCGACTGCTTTTTTGTAATTTTTCCTGTAACGCAAACCGCGTTTCCACAATTCCTTACGCAACATTAACTCGGGTTTTGTGTCCTTGCTTTTGTTGCTTCGCATATTTTTTGTGATTTCTTCTTGTGTTTTAGCCATTGTTTTATTTGAAATCGATGCCTTTACGCTCACACAGGGCCCTAAATGCCTTTTTAGCCTTTATGCTTGGTTCGGTTTTCCCTGTTTCCCACCTGCAAACTGTAATAGAATTAACACCTATTTCGGCAGCAAATTCGCTTTGAGTCATTAAAAGCGATTCTCTTGATTGTTTAATTTTTTCGGCATAAGTCATTGTATGTCTCCGTTATCATCAGATTAGCATTATTTTAGCATTTTTTGTGATAAAAGTCAATAGCAATTGAAGCCTGCAATTAAAAAACAATAATTATATTAAATATTTACAAATGGCACTCTCACGGGTGCTTGACATATACAAGCGCGGAGCAAAGCTCCGCGGTCAAGCACCCGCCAAACAAATTCACTTCAACTCAGATAAAAAGGTCAACTCAAAGCCGAGCGGATCGGGGCGTTCGCCGCTAAACCGCTTTGCGAATCGCCCCGTAAAACCGCAGTCGGCATTTTTTGAGTTTTGCTCCTTTTTAATTTCTGAGTTTTTTTCGTTTAGTATTGTTTCGGGCGGCGTGTTTTTCACGTCGTTCTTTTTTTGTTTCAACGCATCACAAATTGGCCCTTTTTTGTCACACGAGTGTTCTGGTATCCATTTATTCATAATGGTATTTTTATGTTGCTTCTTAAAAACCCAATTTATTTTTTTAATTCGGACAAAAGCTGTCGTAATTAAAAGTTAATCTATAGGCAGGAATAATTTTTAATTGTCGCAAAACCTGCAACAGTTGGTAGGTATTATTTTCTCAAACACAAATTATTTGAAGAAAAAATACAATATAAAAGTTTCGTCACGTTTCAAAATCTGCAACGTGAGCCATGTAGATTAAGGGCAAATAGAAAAATATTTTTCAAAGTCGCAAAGAACTTGCGAGTTTGAAGTTTACACTCAATCAAAAAAGGAGGAACAACAATGAACAACCAAGATATGAAAATCTACTTTGACGGCAGTCACTACATAGGTATACCCAAAGGAGCGTTCCCAAGTAAAAAAGGACGAAAAAGACGTGTTGTCAAACCTGTGCAACAAACACAAAAAGAACAGACGGTTGAAACACCGCCCGAAAGCACAAAAGAACGCTTTGAAAAAGCATACAAGGAAAGCCAATCTCTACCCAAGCGAGAACGTAAAGCTCATATTAAAGAGAAATTGAAAGACCATTTTGATAGCAAAGAAGAATTGAATGCTTATGTGGACGAAAACGTAGAAAGAGCAAAGACCAACGCAATAAAACGTAAGGTACGGCTTATGCGTAAACTTCGGCTACAAGATTGGGATTTCTTTTGTACGTTTACTTACTCGGACGAACTTCATAGCGAAGAAACGTTTAGGAAAAAGTTATCCAACACCCTAAAACACCTTGTCGCAAGAAACGGTTGGAAGTACGTAGGAGTTTGGGAGCGTGGCAATGAAACAAATCGACTACATTTCCACGGAATATTCCATATCCCTAAGATGATTGGAGAGTTGGAAAAAGTAAAAGATTACGACACACGCAATCACCGTATGCAAACAACCTACCAAAACACCCACTTCCTCAAACACTTTGGTAGAAACGACTTCAAAGATATAGCCACACAAGACGACGTTGCCGATGCTGCGAAGTACATAACCAAGTATATGGAAAAATCCGGCGAACGTTTAGTCTATGGCGGTAAATTGCCAACCTATTTTCTTTCGGACGTGTTAGATGAAGACGTAGCTTGCCCTTACGGAGTGGACGATAGAAAGGTCCTTCTATTCGACAATTTTACCTGTATGAACGAAGGCGAAATTCTTGGCGAAGTAAGCAAAGAAGTAATAAAACAGTTGCCTAAGAGCAACTAAAATAAATCGTCTTTCGTATCGGGAGCGTAAACGAAAACGGCTTGTCCGTCAAGGGTAAAGTGTATTGCTTTGTGGCAACCCTTGACGAACAAGAAAAAGCAACTAAAGAAAACAACTTACACCGTTGTCGTTTATCTCGTTCCCGTCGAAAGACAAACCGAAAACAAAAAATAAAAAGGAGGAAAAACATATGGAAACAAACGTTAAGAAAGTATTTATCGAAAATGCAGAAGACTTCGAGAATTGTTATTTCTTTTCTCCGTCTATCGGCAAAAAGAAAAATATAGACGGCAAAACCTATCACGTAAAAAGATATTTCAACGGTGAGAGAGATTTTGAAACGTCAATGAAAAAGTTTGCAACAAACAATTATTACAAAAAAGGAGAAAAATAATATGAAACAGAAAAAATATATAGCGGGACTTTATTTTAGATTGTCCCAAGAAGATGAGAGGCAAGGCGAATCGGCTTCTATCGACAATCAAAGAACGATACTACGTAAATACGCCGAAGAACGTGGTTTTGAAATTCACGGCGAATATATCGACGATGGTATCTCAGGCACAACGTTTCAACGTCCCGAAGTGCAACGGCTTTTGGACGACGCTAAAACGGGCGTTATCAACACGATTATCGTCAAAGACTTATCACGTTTTGGAAGAAACTACATAGAAGTCGGACAGTATATAGACTATGTATTCCCTGCTTTTGGTATACGCTTTATTGCTATACAAGATAACGTCGATACGGAAAATAGAGATAGCGGAACAATGGAAATGATGCCTATTATGAACGTTTTCAACGAATGGCACGCGGCTAATACGAGTAAGAAAATACGTGCGGTATGGAAAGCGAAAGCCAATGAAGGTGTATTTCACGGCAAGAAAGCTTGTTACGGCTATATTAAGTCAACAAATAATAAAGGTACGTTTATGATAGATGAAGAAGTTGCTCCTATCGTTGTGCGGATTTTTGAAATGTACGCTTCGGGAATCAGTCCGAAAAGAATATCCGAGATACTAAACGAAGAAAATATTCCTTGTCCCGGACAGTATGCCTTTGAGAAACTCGGGCATAAAGGCAAACCGGGTGATCGCAGGCTATGGGGACAGATGACGATTGCTTCGATGTTGAAAAATATGGAATATATCGGACATATGCCACAGTTAAGGTCTACTTCCATTTCCTACAAAAACCATAAGCGTTACAATAAGGATCAAAGCGAATGGGTTATCGTTCATAATACTCATCCGGCGATTATCTCTCAGGATTTATGGGATAAGGTTCGCGAAAGAGAAAAGTCCGTTGCACAAGGCAGGAAAACTGCTACAGGATACACTCATCCTTTGTCCGGTTTTCTTTTCTGTGCCGATTGCGGTTGCAAAATGAAGCTGAACAGTGTCGGAAATAATAAATATGCATTTAATTGCGGCGACCATATGCGTTTTGGCAAAGCAATATGCTTCTCCCATCATATATCTGCAAAGGCTCTCGAAAAAATAATTCTTGACGATATACGTGAGATGGCACAAAGAATAGTCCTCGACGAAAAAACTATTCGCGAAGAGTTTATACATCATAATGCCGAACTAGCTGACACAACGATAAAGAAAACCCAAAAGGAATTACAAGCAAAGCAAAAACGTACGGAAGAATTATCTCGCTTAATGCAACTTGCCTTCGAGGATAGGCTGAAAGGCAAAATGCCTGAAGATATTTGTATAAGCTTTATACAAAAATACTCCGAAGAACAAAAAGACTTGAAACCGAAATATCTACGTTAGAAACCAAGTTGACCGAGGCTAATAACACAAAACAAAGTGCGGACGATTTTATACGCAACATAAAAAAATATCTCGAAGCTCCTGAACTAACACGCGAAATGTGCTATGAACTCTTGGAACGCGTAGTAGTCGGCGGACTGCCGAAAATAACGGGCAAAGAACGTGAAATAGATATTGTATACAAAGTTGATATTGTTTCAGTCTTACGTCATAAAATCAAAAAATAAATGAAAAAGTGTATGCTTAATTACGATTCATACACTTTTCTATTGATATTCATAGTGTCCATAAATATATGTTACAGTTTACAAGTTGGACAGATTTGCGAGAAATAAAGTTGAATCCGTCATCAATAAAAAGACGTTGCAAGACAACGGAGTTTCGCTCTTATCCGCAATGGAACGCATTACGGATACGCCCGAAGGGCATATGATGGAAACCATACTCGAAGGATTCAATCAATACTTCTCAGAAGAGTTGGCGCAGAAAGTAAAGCGTGGCATGCGAGAAACAAGACTTAAAGGTTTGTATCAAGGCGGTGGCGTGCCGTACGGATATAAAGTCGAAGGACGCAAAGTCGTTATAGACGAGAGTGCAGCCGAGATTGTGAGATATGCTTTTCAGGAATACTCAAAAGGCGCATTCGTATTGGAAATTATAGATACGTTGCACAAGAAAGGATTGTTGTACAAGGGCAAGCCTTTCCCGAGAAATCTTTTATACCATGTGCTGCGCAATGAAAAATACACGGGCTCATATAAATGCAGAGATGAAGTCGTGGATAATATATATCCGCAAATCATACCCGTCGAGTTATTCCAAAAGGTCGGAGCAAGGCTTGAAAAGAACAGATACGGCAAACGCAGTTTCGAAGCGACGTATTTGCTGAAATTCAAAGCGAAATGCGGGTACTGCGGAATGCCGATGTATTCGGAGACAGGAACGGCATCGAACGGCGAAACAAATAGATATTATAAATGCGCCGGCAAAAAGAAATATCACAACGGTTGCACGAAAAGTCAAGTGCGTAAAGAGTACCTAGAAGATATCGTCGTCAACGCAATCATAGATGAGTTGAATCGCCCGGGCGCGATAGAGTTTATAACGAAGAAACTTCTCGAAGCGCAGGATGAGAGCATAAAGAACAATTCAACCGTGAACGCACTTTTGAAAGAGAAAACGAAGATAGACAAACAACTCGAAAACATCGCCAACGCCATACAAAACGGAATTGTGTCGAAAACGACCGCAAAACGATTGCAAGACCTTGAAGAACAACAAGAGAAACTTGAGCGAGAAATACTGATAGAACAGAGCAAACAGGCAACGCCACTGACAAGAGCGCAAATAAAAGAGTTTTATTCGGACGCGCTCGAAATGGAACCGCGAATGCTCATTGAGTATTTGGTAAAAGAAGTGATAATGTATGATGATAAAATACAAATAATATTCAAATCCCCGATAAACACCGTCCCCGACGAAGATCGGGGATTTTTATTATCCGCAAATTTTTGTAAACCGAAAAAGGTAATATCGTCCCGTTCGTCTACAAAGCGCAAAATAATGGTTGAGATAAGGGTGGAATAGCGCAAAACACCCCGTAAAAAACAAAAAAATAACCTAACTTGCAAATTCAAGTTAGGTTATTCGTGGTGACCCTACCGAGGTTCGAACTCGGGTTACCGCCGTGAAAGGGCGATGTCTTAGACCACTTGACCATAGGGCCGTATTTCGATTTATTTGAGTTCAGATGGTGGAAGCTACAGGACTCGAACCTGTGACCCCCTGCTTGTAAGGCAGATGCTCTAACCAACTGAGCTAAGCTTCCGTATGGTAGCGGCGATCGGATTCGAACCAATGACCTGCCGGGTATGAACCGGCCGCTATAACCAACTAAGCTACGCCGCCATACAATTTGTGTTGTGTTGCGGGGAGTGCCTTGCGCACTCCGCACAACGAAAGGTTGCAAGTCCAAATCGTTTTCAAATCGACGTCGTAACTTCGATTGCTCGATTCGATCTCGCATGTGGTTGCGGGGGAAGGATTTGAACCAACGACCTCCGGGTTATGAGCCCGACGAGCTACCAGCTGCTCTACCCCGCGATATTCAATGCTTGCTTATGATATGATAAATCAAAAAAATTGTCAAGCGTTTGCAAAAATAAATTTCGAAAGCCGTCAAACATTTGCAAAAAAAAGTTTAAAAAGCGCGAGCAAATCGAAAAAAATACGGGTTGGTGAAGACGTTGGATTTTTGTGAAAAATCGATATTCTAATTTTTACGTCAGGTTTCGATTCTGCAAAAAAAACGAGTTCTATCCGCACAAAGCGCCTTGTTTTCTTTGGCGCGCAGCGAGTCGATTTTTTTGCAAAAACGGTGCAGAAACAATTTTAATTATTTGGTTTATGTCGCAAAAATGCTTGCGTGCGCCCCCTCGTGCGTGTATAATAGGTGTACTATTGATATAATGCTCACAATATGGAGTTTAATATGAAAAAGAAATTGATTGTCGCAACAGCCATCGTTTTATTGCTTGCTATGAGCATGACATTATTGGTGGGCTGCGACGAAATCTTTAAGAAGAACGACAAACGCGACGCACAGCAAGTTGTCGCATCCGTCACCTATACCGGTGATTTCGGCACGCAAACGGAAAACGTGTATAAGTTCGAGCTTGCGTCCAGTTTCAACAGTTATGCCTTTTATTATGTCAAATATTACGGCATGACTTATGAGGCTGCCGCAAATTATCTTGCTCAATCGCTTGCTCAACAAAAGCTTCTTACCCTTTTTGCAAAAGAGAAAGTCGCCAAGCTCAAAAACATGACGGCGCTTCCTTCATCCATTGCCGAATTGCTTTCCGCAAGCGAAAAGAACAAGGCTATCGAGGACACAAACAAAAGTTTGCTCGATTCCCTCGTTTCGACGGTTGAGAGCCTTATCACCGAAGACAACGCAAACACTTCTACGTCCGATTCCAAGAAGGACAACACGACAACCAAAGTGACCGATCCCGTGTATGTCAGATTTGAATCAAACGGCGGTTCGAGCGTTGAAAAGCAAAAGATCCAAAAGGACACCGTTGCAAAAGAGCCGAGCGATCCCACCAAAGACGGTTACACCTTCTACGGCTGGTACGTCGACAAGGAATTTAACGGTGAAGAGTTCGATTTTGAAAACACCAAGATCACCGAAACCACAACTCTTTATGCAAAATGGGAAAAATATCTTGCGCCTCGCACCGAGCTTCCCGCGGAAGAGGAAGAGGACGATTACGATCCCGACAAAGAGGACGTCGAACTTTCAAACAAGTTCTTCTCTGCGGAGTACAAGGCACAACTCCTTGACGACACAAAAGAGGACAGCCTTTTCACAACCAAATTCCTCAAAGCAGACTTTGTGGACAACATCATCGTCGATAGCGGCAAAACTCTTGTTTCCGTCCTCAAAGACTACATCAACGAAGGTCTTTCCGAGATGGAAAACAACCTCAAAAACAATCTCTACAAAGAGAGTGTTGAAGAGTGCTACAACTACTATCTCAATGCTCAATATCAATCGTTGCTCGTTACAAGACTTAAACGCATGATCGGCGACAGCGCATCCGTCACCGAGGCTGAAATCGAGGCAGAGTTCAACGCACAAGTCGCAAAGAACAAAGAGACATTTGCGGGCAGCGATTCTTCTTACGAATCCGCACTCACAAGCACGCTCAACAAGACTTACTATCATCCCGCAGACGATCAAGGTTACGGATTTGTCATCAATATCCTCTTCAAACTCGGTGCGGAGGATATGAAGGTCCTCAACGACATGGCGAAGAACAATCCCGAAAACGTCGAAGCGATTTTGCTTACACGCAATCGTCTGATCTCCAAGATGACGGCACATGTTTCCAACCCGAAATACGATGCAGACGCGGTTGTCGAAGATGCGGACGGCAAGAAGATCGAACTTCGCGATCCTATGACCGACGCAAAGAACCCCTACAACAACGTAGGCAAGGTTGCCGACACTAAATATCAAGTCGAGGGTGGCAACAACTACAATAAAATCCTGTCATTCGAAAAAAATGCGGAAACAGGCAAGTATGAAATCAAGTTCAACGCAACCGAGCATCCCGCAATGGCGTACTTGATGAACGAAGTGCCGGTGTTCGACATCGATGATCAGGTCGGCTTGATTCATCAGATTCACAACAGCTTGAAACAAGTCAAAGACGCAAACCTTTCAAAAGAAGAAACCGTCTATTGGCTTCGCGAAGTAGCAACAAAGTGGGCATACCTTGTCAGTGACGACTCCGGCGCAACAAACAAAGATTCCAACAACAACGGACTCGGTTACCTCGTTTCTCCGGAAGGCAAAGATAGCAAGTTCCTCACAGATTTTACAGACTATGCACGCAAACTTGTCGCTGCGGGTACCGGCGCATATTCGGACGGAACGGTGAGCGATGATATGTTCAAAGGAAACCTTGTCAACGGTGAATTTAAAGGCAACAACAAAGCGTTTGTTGTGGCAGACAGCCTTGTCAACGGAGCGGAAAAGGCAACGGCAAATAACGATGCATACGCAGGCGTGTTCGTGCTTCTCAACTCCTACACCGTCTATGATGCAAGCAACATAAAGACAGGCTCTTCACAAACTCTTGTTGACGGCAAACTTCCTATGGACTACGTTATGACTTTTGCCAAGAATGCCGACGATGTAAAGACGCTTCACGATGTCATTCATGACACCATTCTCGAAGCCAAAAAGAACGATCTTTACAATTCCGAAGTCAACACAATGGTGTCAGCAAAGAAGGACGGGATCGAGTATTTTGATAAGGTTATCAAGCAACTTTACAAAGATTTGACCTGAGCGCACTATTGAGCGAATAGCATTGGACGCGATTGACTTTGTAACAATCGCTCTTCCGTCACTTCGTTCCTTACAAAGCCCCTTGATTGACAACTCATGTACGATATGTACATTAGGGTTGCCACTCAAGGGGCTTTGCGTTCTTATACACGGAATGTGCTTATTCGAAGTGCGAGCCGCAAGGCAATGTGAGTGATATGCACGAATTCGTGCGTGATATTGTTGCCTATGGCAACAGTGATATTTGCGCTTTGCGCAAGTGATATTGCAACTTCGTTGCAGTTGTGGGTGGGATACCCACACCCGAACGGACACCAATTCGAAGCGTTCTTATACACGGTATGTGCAACTTAAAAGACGTAACACGAGCCGCAACGGCGGCGAGAATTTAAGCGCCGAGCTTGACGGATAGTACAAGCGACTGCGCCGTCTGTTGGCCACTGCCTGGCGCACAAAGCGCAGTGATATAACAAAGGAACGATACTTATCTATGCGAGTGCCGCCTTCCCCTCTTGCGAACGATGTGTTGTTTTGCAGAATAACTGCATAATTTTGAGCAATAGGGGAATGCCCGAAGGGAAGGGGTGATGTTTTATTTTAGAGTTCACGCCGTCCACCTCTTGTAGAGGACGAATATCACTCTCAAAAAAAAGCGGTGCGAATCGCACCGCTCTTTGTCATTTTGTGTACATGTCCAATTCGTCTTCGACGTATTGGAATTTCTTAACTTTCGGATTTTTTATCACATTGCCTCGCAACACGACCATTTTGGGCGTGCGCAATGCTTCCAGATTTTCGAGAGGGTTGTTGTCCACAACCATAAAGTCTGCCGATTTTCCCGCTTCTATCGTGCCGGTTTTCTTGTCAATGCATGCGATTTGCGCATTGACTTCGGTTGCGGTGTGAATTGCGAACTCGTTGCTTACGCCGAGATATTTTTGGAAATAGCGGAGTTCTCTCCACATATCGTAGTGCGTTACGAACGGGCAAGCGGTGTCCGTGCCAAGACCGACGGGTATATCGTTTTCAAGACACTTTTTCGCGCAGTCCAGCATGCCCTCAAACACAACTTTTCCGTTGACTTTGTGAAGCGGAGTGCCACCCGATACGGACAAGTCGAACATGCAAAGGGGGATGGTTGGAGAGATTGTAAGCACATGAGCGGAACCGTTTTGTTTGAAGAGTGCGATCTCGTGTTCGCCGATGTTTGCGCCGTGCTCGATCGTGTCAACGCCGCCTTCGAGTGCAACGGTTACGCCGAGAGGACTTTCAACGTGCGCCGCAACCTTGAAACCGAGTTTGTGCGCCTCGTCGCAGCACGCTTTTACGATTTCGGGGGACATACGCAACACGCCGGGTTCGCCTTCTTTTTTGGCGTCCAAAACGCCGCCCGTGATCATAAGTTTGATAAGGTCGGGTTTGGTTTTTGCAATTTCGCGAACATAGCGTCTTCCGTCTTCCGCGTCTTTCGCTTCGTATGCCAAAACACCTGCCATATGCCCGTTTTCGACGGATACCGCCATGTTCGAGGCAATCACTCTCGGCGCTTTCAACTTGCCCTTTTCGCCGTTGTCGCGAATTTTGGAGTCGATGTCGTCAAGGCCGCCGACCGTGCGGATCGTCGTTACGCCCGACATAAGTTCGACCTTGGCATAGTTTGCGCACAGACGGTACACGATTTGCTTTGTGATCGCGTGATCCATCAAAAAGCGCACCGTCTTTTTGTTTTGCTTTTTGGTGTCCTTTGGCATGCCCGATCCGGGAAGATGCACGTGAAGATTGATAAGGCCGGGGAGGATGTACTTGCCGTCAAGATCGATAACTTTGAGCCCGTTTGTCGCGCTTTTGTCGTCGGTTATGCTTGCGATTTTGCCGTCCTCAACGACAATGTATTTGCCATTTTGCACGCCGTCGCCCAGTTTGCCGGTTATGATATTTGCATTTGCAATTGCGTATTTTTTCATATAGTCGCTCCGCATATTCATATAGTTATGGATTTATTAATAATATATATGATATATAATTATACGACGATTTTCCCGCCCGTCAAGCATAGTTGGCATTGAAAAACCGCATATTGTCAACAATAATAGCCATGTCGTGCAAAATTTGTTGCAAAAATAAATTTTATATACTATAATAAACCACGCTGAAACTCGATAAATATTTTCTATAAGGAAGTGTATCGAAGTGGTCATGGCAATACGCACAGCGTGCCGATTATGCCCACTCCGCAATGGCTTTTCAACATCAAAATACGGAAGTGTATCGAAGTGGTCATGGCAATGCGCACGGCGTGCCGATTATGCCCACTTCGCAATGGCTTTTCAACATCAAAATACGGAAGTGTATCGAAGTGGTCATAACGGCCCGCACTCGAAATGCGGTAACGGGGTAACTCGTTCGTGGGTTCGAATCCCACCGCTTCCGCCATTTGCATAGGACTTGAAATCTGATAACTTTTCAGGCGGAAAGTTCGGATAAAACGCTCAACTCATAGTCATTTTCGACTTGGTTGGGTGTTTTATTTTTCAAACTTAAATGCGGTCTATAATCGTTGTAGTAATCCATATACTCCTTAACCGATTCCTGCAATTCTTCGAAAAATTCATAGTCGTGATGATTTATTTCTTCTCGTTTGAAATTTGAGAAAAAAGATTCGATAACCGCATTGTCATATGGGTTTGCTTTTCTTGAAAATGATTGCTTGACTTTTAAGGTTTTAAGCAAATTCCTGTATTCGCAACTTATGTAATTTGCGCCTTGATCGCTATGAAAGCATAATCCGACAGGGCGGTTTCGTTCTTCAAAAGCATCTTTGAAAGTATTGACCGTTAGGTTGCTATTGTTTTGAGCGGATAATCTATAAGCAACGACTTTCCTTGAAAATAAGTCTATAATAACGCACAAATAAAACTTGTTGTTTTTTATAAAGATGGTGGTTACGTCTCCAACCCAAAACTTATTCGGTTCGCTTTGTTCAAAATTACGGTTAAGATAGTTTTTACAAGATGCCAATTTGCCTTGCTTCTTTTCAAACGTTCTCTTTTTACATTGTTTGCTTTTTATGCCCATTTGTTTCATTAAGTTTGACACTTTTTCCTTTGTCGTTTTAATTCCGAGTTCCGATAATTTTGTCGCTATTTTGGGCGCACAGAATCTTTGTCCCGATTCGTTAAAGATTTTGATGATTTCTTCTTTTAAGTATTCGTCCCTAATCTGATTCTGAGTGGTGTCAATTCTGCGGAGATGATAGTTGTAAAACGTTCCGACGGGCAAGTCTAGCACTCGACACATTTCTTTTACCGGGAATTTGTCAACAAGACGCTCAATAGCTTCCTCTTTTTGTTTCCGTGGAGAATCTGCAAAGCAATGAGAGAGTTTTATGATTTCAAGTTCTCTTGAAATTTTCTCAAACCTTTTTTGCAATTCTTCGTATTGTTTGTATGTAAAAGTTTTTTCTTTTTGGTGGACTTCCGTATTATATAATTTTAACCAATCATAAAAACAAGTTTTAGTCACATGAAATTTTTCTCTTATTTCTTTGTAGGTGAGGCCGTTTTTATACGCTTCCACGACACTAATTTTAAAATCTAGATCATACTTTTTCATAACTGTTTTTTTGTAATAATACTACTATGATAATTGTCTATATTCCAACTTAGCAAGTGAAATTTTGATTAATTGTGACATAAAGTTATGGATATGCAAGTATTGCGTGATAAGATTCAATAGTAATATGTATATAATTCGAAAATAAATTACGGAGCGCGCAAAAAAAGATGAATATTTAGGTTAAAATTTATCATAATATATAACGTTGCCGTAATTTTTTTACGGAAAACACTTGACTCAAAAATAAAAAGGAGATAATATGGATGTATAATTACGGAGGTAAAGCAATGCTAACCAAATTTTCTGTAGAAAACTATAAATCATTTAACAAAAAGATCACGCTGGATTTAACAAAAGCACATGACTATGATTTTAATAAAGAGGCAATAAAAGATGGAATTGTTAAAAACGCGGTTATTTTTGGTGAAAATGGTAGTGGTAAAAGTAACTTTAGTCTTGCATTGTTTGACATCGTTGTAACATTAACAGATAAGAATTGCGATAAATTGCAACTTGAACCAACTAGTTTTCTAAACTTTGATTCATCAAAGAATTCTGCGACTTTTTCTTATGAGTTTAAGTTTTTAGATAAAACGATTCAATATGTTTATAGAAAATCAGCACCAAAAACGCTGACGTATGAGGAATTGCGCGTAAATAATGAATTAGTTTTTTCGTGCGATGTTGTGAAGAAAAAATTTAATTCATTTGAGCTTTCTAAAATAGGGCTTGGTTCATTTACTTATGATGGCTATGCTTTTGACTTGCCATTTTTAAGATATTTGAGAGGGAATACTTCACATAAAGATGATTCCGTGATTAAGTTCATATTTGAATTTGCAAATAAAATGCTATGGTTTAGATCTCTACAAACAACAAGCTATGTTGGTGTTAAAAATGGTGTGGAGTATATTATTCCTTGGATTATTGAACACGACTTTGTTAGGGATTTTGAGAAATTCTTATCGGATGTTGGTGGGCTTAATTTGTCGATAGATATTGCGACATCTGATAATCCCTTACCGCAAAAAACCCTTATAATAGTCAATGAAAATAAAACTAAAGCATTAAATTTTGAATTGGTTAAGTCTTCTGGAACGAATGCACTATTAATACTGTTTTACTGGTATAAGCAGTTAAAGGATGTTAGTTTTATATTTATCGATGAATTTGATGCGTTCTACCATTTTGAACTGTCAAAGAAAGTAGTTGAAGCGTTTAAAAAAATGTCAGATGTACAAGCTATTTTTACATCGCATAATACTTATATAGCAAGTAATGATATCTTAAGACCAGATTGTTATTTTACATTAGCAGATGGGACAATAAAATCATTTTGCGAAAGAACAGGAAGAGAGCTTAGAGAAGGACATAACCTAGAAAAACTTCTTCGTAGCGGTGAGTTTAATAATGAATAAAATATTGTTTGTTGTAGAAGGACCAAATGATGAGGAAAAGTACATACAGCGATTAATCGCTGTATGTAGTCGTTTGCAAAAATATACGATTGTCCCTTATAGAACCAACTTGCATAATTTTGCGAAATATATATTCGTTGACGATGAGATAGATGATTCTCTGGATATAAGACAGGTTTTGAAAGAACACGAGAAAGATCCTATATTAAAAAAAGAACTTTCGCAAGATTTTAGTGACATAATTCTGGTTTTTGACTTTGAACCGCATCATAATTATCCGCGTTTTGATTTAATTAGGAAGATGCTACTATATTTTGACAGTTCAACAGAAAATGGAAAGTTATATATTAATTATCCAATGATGCAATCATATAGACATTTTTCTTGTCTTCCAGATGATTCTTTCAAAGACTTGTACGCTTTGAAATCAGAAACTAAAGATTATAAAGAATTGGTCAATGATGTTAGCAAATACAAAAACATAATGCATCATTCATATCAACTATTTGTAAGTATAGCTTATCACCATTTTAAAAAATTAAACTACATAATCAATGGCGAATATGCTTTGCCAAATATTAATTTTGCTTACAAGTGGAAGCAAGAAGACTTATTTGATATACAGATGAATGAAATGGCTAGAAATGGAAGAGTCTATGTAATTAATACGTTTTCTTTATTTTTGATTGATTATAACCCTACGGAGTTTTATAATCAAATTACAAGACACCCAACCAAGTATAGTATTTAGGGCGTATGCAATCGTTTTTAAACGCTTGATTACTTCGGGCTATGCTAGGATCTGGTTATTTTCAACTTAATCTCATTTAGAATGTTGATAAGGATGTGTAAAACTAAAACAGTATTTTCCCAACTGATTTCTTTGCTTGTTATATTTTTATAGTGGGCATAATTGTTTCTCAAGTTAAGACCTGCTTTCCCATTATTACCATTAATCAAATAATATGCTAATACTCTTGTTTGATCCTCACCAAACAGATCTAAAATGATTTCGTCTTTTTCATTGAGCAAATGTCCTAATGAAAACCAATCTTCTTTTATAAAATAATCTTTTTTTTGTGAACGATAGTATAGCTTTATTATTTTTTCTATAAGACACATCATGAACATAGTTAGCGCATAGTTTAAACCTGTTTGCAAAAAACTATTTTCTGCGTCAAAAGCGTAAAGTTGATTTGCAAACAAATTGAGCAAGATTTGAAAATCTTCTTCAAACCCAACACCGCAAAAGTCAATTCCAAGCGCGTCGCAATTAGTTTTTGTCAACGAGGCAACCATTAATATTAGGTCTTTTATTTTCTCATGATTTAAGAAATTGTTAACCATATTGCATGCAAGCCATATATAAATACGCATGTGCTGTTGTTTGGTTATTGTAAAGTAGTCATCACATGGTATGTTTGGCGTGCAAACATCATCAACAATAGAACGTTGTTTATTCTCGCCCATTATTTGGTACATGCTCTTTAACTTGCCATTGTCTTTTGCGTGAGTCAAGTAAAGCATTTTTAATTCCCATGGTGTATTAGGGTTGTTTAAATATTCAATAAGTTTTTCATATGGGGCTTCAAATGCTTGCATTTGACCATGCTTTTTTAGAAAAGCAATGCGTACGGTGTCTAGGTCTTTAAAATTTTGCTCGAAAGAGTAGGCTTCATAATGATTTATTTTAACAAGAAAATCAAGGATGTTTTTATAAATGGAATCATACCTAATATATGTATCTTCATTAATCAGACCAAAAACATCTTTGCCGTATTGTATGACAGAATTAATTAATGCATTTACCTCAATGCTTTTCATATGACGTTCAACAAAAACACATAGCATTGCAAGATACTCCTTTAGCGCATAACATTTACAATCGTCAAAGTGTTTTTTATTAAGCAGTTTATCTACAAGAATGTCGTGCTTAAAAATGACACCATGAATCTCATCGAACCGGTATAAAATGATATAAAATTTGTTTTCAATGAAGAAATCAATTATTTCTGTACAAGCACTGTGATATGCTATAGTTATATCTAACAAAACATCTGATAATCCCAATCCTTTTTGAGAAAGAATGAATTTATAATTCTTTTTGCAGTATTTAATGACTTTTTCAACAGGGTATTCATTCTTAATTTTTACCATACTGTTTAAGATAGCTTCAACTTCTTGTTTTTTATCTTCTTTTACATAAGGAATGGTATCTAAGAAATGAGAGTACTTATATACAAACAGATAATCAATAAAGTCATCAAAAGTATCGATGGTGCGACTCCGTTTTTGATAATAACATAAAACATCATAATTTTTGTTAATTAATGTTTCAAGATCCCATCCTGTAAACATATCATTTATGCCAAAATATTTAAAAGAAAAGTGCTCGATGTTTTCTCCAATATATTCAACAATATTCATAAACTTCCTCTTTCTATATTTAATTATAGCATGTGTGAATTAAAAATCAAGATTAGATGTCACTGTGATCCAAGAGAGAAGTAACGAATTAAAACAGAGGGGAAATAAAAATTATTTTATAGAATTTAATATACATAGTATATTAATTAATCAAAAAGGAGGTGTTCAGTTGGAATTAAAAGATGTCCGCCAATTAAAACCTAAATCGAATACGAAAGTGTTTGGTTTAGGTTTTTCTTTTGCAAAAATTCAGGTTTTATCTATATTTTTCGGTTGTCGGTGTGCCGTCGTTTCGGTCTTTTTGGGGTTTGTATGGTGTGTTCGTATCTCTTTATCCGTAGCAGTTGCAGACGGTTTTATGCCGCGAAAGGTTCTTGACGTGAGAAAGGAGTGTGTCAGGCTATCTTGCCAAAGGCAAACGAAAAGCCCCTCGGGGCTGTCGGTTGGCGGTTTATTTGCCTATCGACACGCTCCTGAGGGGCTCAGGTCAAGAACACCGTGGAATAAATCGTCTGCGTATGTATCAAATACGCATTATAAGTCTGAAATCTTTAAGTCCGTAATACTCTCTGTTTTGTATCACATACGGCATTTTAACGTTTTTGTCGCAAAAAGAAAAACCCTGACTTTCGTCAAGGTTTATCGTCTTTGGTGTATTGTAGATAATTATCATCTTGTCGTCATACAACTGAATTTCTTTTATGAAGTAATTTATCAGTTGTAGCGGCTCTTTTTCAAGCGCGGATTTGTAATAATCGATTATTTGCTCTTTGGAAAGTCTGAACGCCGTTTGAGATTTTTCAATCGTCAATCGCTTCTCGATGTCGGTCAGTTTTTCTTCGAGTTCTCGCATACGTTTCATAACTGTTGCGCTTTGTCCGCCCAATTCTATGGCTTGCATAATGTTGCTTATCGTATTCTCGGTTTGGCGTTTCTCTTTTATGAGATTTGTCAGAACCGAGTTTTGTTTTATGCGGTTTTCCTGCACTTGCAGTAAATACGTTGCCATTTTGTCTAATATTTCGGGACGTTGCATTTGCTCGCATACGTTGTCAAGCACATATTTTTCGAGTATTTCTTTTCTTACTTGCGACTTCTTGCAACCGCTTTGGTGTTTTCGTCCCAAACATTTGTAATAGCGTATTTTCTGTCCGTTTTTAGCTGTTCCGCATTCCGCAGAGATAGGACTTCCGCAATATCCGCATTTAATTTTGTTGCGAAGAAGATATAGAAGATAATTACGCCTGCGGAAAAATTAACGGAAGAGAAAGAGCTTTGCTTATTACTTCTCTTTTGTATGCGATGGATAAAATAGCAAACACTTGCGGGCATTATGATGCGTATATAAAAGGTGCGTCGTTCGATAGACATCTCGAACTTTCTTTACCGCTTGCAAGTAATGAAAACAATGAAAATAATCAATGTTACAACGAAGATGCAAATAATCTCGTTAAAAGAATAGATGCAGACTTGGTGTATATTGATCCACCATACAATTCAAGACAGTATTGCGATGCGTATCATTTACTTGAAAACGTAGCAAGATGGGAAAAACCCGAAGTTAAGGGTGTTGCTTTAAAGATGGATAGAAGTCGTCTGAAAAGTAATTATTGCACATCTAATGCCGCAAAATCTTTTGAAGATTTAATTGCGAATATCAGGGCTAAATACATTATATTGTCTTATAACAATATGGCGGAGAAAGGAAATGACCGCTCTAATGCTAAAATAAGCGATGCTGACATTATGCGAATTCTTTCGAGAAAAGGAAAGGTTAAAGTGTTCTCAGAAAGTTATAAGGCATTTAGTGCGGGAAAATCATCTATTGAGAATAATGAAGAAAGACTTTTCTTATGCGAATGCTACGATTACAAGAAAAAAGAGATTATACAATCACCTTTAAATTATACTGGGGGCAAGTATAAACTTTTACCACAGCTTCTACCGCATTTCCCCGATGATATTGACTGTTTTATAGATCTATTCTGCGGCGGCGGTAATGTTGGTATAAATGTTCCGTGTAATAAAGTTTTATTTAACGACAGTAATAGTCTGTTGCGTTTTATGTTCGGGACATTTAAAAATCTTGATAAAGAATCCACTTTTGAGATGATTGATAAAATTATTGAAGATTATGGATTGTCTGATACCGATAAATATGGATATGAACACTATGGTTGCAATAGTGCCGATGGATTATCGTCTTATAATTCCGAAAAATTTTTGAAACTACGGAATGATTTCAACCATAGAAAAAATCTTGAATACAACTACTATGTTATGTTGTACGTTTTGATTGTTTATGCATTTAACAATCAAATTAGATTTAATAAAAAAGGTGAATTTAATCTTCCTGTAGGCAAAAGAGATTTCAATAAAAAAATGCGAGAGAAACTATCCATATTTATTGATAGGTTAAAAAGCGGAGATTATAAATTTGAAAGTATGGATTTCCGCGAGTTAAATACTGACGATTGGAGTGAAAAAACGTTTGTTTATGCAGATCCTCCTTACCTGATTACTTGCGCAACTTACAATGAACAAGATGGCTGGAACGAAGATTTAGAAAAAGAATTGTTATCGTATTTAGATAAGCTTAACGATCGAAGAATTCGATTTGCTTTATCTAATGTTCTACGTTCAAAAGGCAAAGAGAATACTATACTTATGGATTGGATTAATCGTAATATCGGGAAATACCACGTTAGGTTTGACACTTTTTTCTTAGTTGTGTTAATCCCGAGTTCCGATAATTTTGTCGCTATTTTGGGCGCACAGAATCTTTGTCCCGATTCGTTAAAGATTTTGATGATTTCTTCTTTTAAGTATTCGTCCCTAATCTGATTCTGAGTGGTGTCAACTCTGCGAAGATGATAGTTGTAAAATGTTCCGACGGACAAGTCCAGCACTCGACACATTTCTTTTATCGGGAATTTGTCAATAAGACGCTCAATCGCTTCCTCTTTTTGTTTTCGTGGAGAATCTTCGAAGCAATGAGAGAGCTTTATTATTTCAAGTTCTCTTGAAATTTTATCAAACCTTTTTGCAATTCTTCGTATTGCTTGTATGTAAAAGTTTTTTCTTTTTGGTGGACTTTTGTGTTGTATAATTTTAGCCAATCATAAAAACAAGTTTTAGTCACATGAAATTTTTCTCTGATTTCTTTGTAGTTGAGACCGTTTTTATACGCCTCCACGACACTGATTTTGAAATCATAATCATATTTTTTCATAGTTTACATTCCATTGCCATTTATAAAATTTTGTCTATTTTGATTATAATTATCAGTGGTTTTTTAACAACCGATAATAACTGTATTTAGAATTTGAGAATAATAAACCATTGATAACAATGTATTCGGTGAAAATTTTTGCGAAATGTTGCAATTTTTCGTAATGCGGTATTGACACAAGCGCAATATGCTTATATAATTGTGACGAAAATAAAATTGCAACATGTTACACTTTTTCGCAATGGAGGCTATATGCAAAGCATAAAAAGAGACGTCTATTTACAAAGATTGAAAGATAGAGAGCAAAACGGATTGGTAAAAATCATCACAGGTATTCGTCGTTGTGGCAAATCCTATCTTTTGAATACTCTTTTTTACGAATATCTCAAAGAAAAAGGCATAAAAGACGACCATATTATAAAGGTTTCTCTTGACGATGATGAGAATAGCGATTTGCTTCTTCCAAAAGCATTGAGCAGATATATCAAAAACTTGATTGCCGATGATGAATTGTATTATATCCTGCTTGATGAGATACAACTTGCAGACAATTTCGTCGGAGTATTAAACGGACTTTTGAAACTTCCAAACGTGGACGTTTATGTTACAGGAAGCAATTCCAAGTTTTTATCCACTGATATTGTAACGGAATTTCGCGGTCGAGGAGATGAAGTTCGAATTCTGCCGTTATCGTTTTCCGAGTTTATGTCGGTTTACGACGGTTCTGTTATGCAAGGATGGAAAGAGTATTACACTTACGGCGGATTGCCGCTCGTCCTTGCGCAAAAGAGTGAAGAAGCGAAAATGAATTATCTGAAAGGGCAGTTGAAAAACGTCTATTTGAATGATATTATCGATCGCAATCGTATTCAAAATGAAGAACAAATCAATGCAGTTTTGCAAATTTTGGCATCGAGCATCGGTTCTCTTACCAATCCACTAAAGCTTTCTAATACGTTCCGTAGCGTTGCCAATTTGCCTATTTCTGATAAAACAGTTTCGAATTATCTTATGTATTTGGAAGATGCGTTTTTAGTCGATAAATCGAAACGTTATGACGTTAAGGGAAAGAAATATCTTTCAACTCCGTCGAAATATTACTTTACCGATTTGGGACTTAGGAATGCGACGTTAAATTTCCGTCAACAGGAAGAGAATCACATTATGGAAAACGTGATTTATCTTGAACTATTGAAGCGCGGATTTGCTGTCGATGTAGGGATTGTAGAAACATCCAAGCGCAATGCGGAAGGAAAACTCGTTCGCAACTATGCCGAAGTTGATTTCATCGCAAATCGCGGAAACAATAAGTTTTATATTCAATCGGCATTTGCTATGGACACAGACGAAAAGCAAGCGCAAGAGAAGAATTCATTGCTGAATATAAAAGACTTTTTCAAGAAGATAATTGTCGTCAAAGATGATATCAAGCGCAAACGTGACGAAAACGGCATAGTGACAATGAGCATTTATGACTTTCTTCTTGACGAAGAAAGTATTGAGTATTGATTTTTTATTCAATAGTGCAAAAGATTAGTTTAAACCTTGAAATGCGGTCAACAATGTGTTATACTATCTAAAAATATGGCAACAATTTTTGGTAAATGGGGAGAAACTGGTTTATCACTATTACAGATGTTTTTGAATAGATAAAATGTAAAAGTCAAAAACATTTAAAATATAATTTTACCATAGAGGAGATGTTTATATGGCGTTACCAACAAGTTATATGACAGGAAGTTTTACAAAAATTCCAAGTTATTTTGATACCCTTCTTACAGCAAAAGCACCAGAAAAGTTTACTGCAAAGTTTATGTCGGATTTGGGTTTTACCAGTTCGAATGATAGGCAGTTTATAAATGTTTTAAAGGCAATAGGTTTTTTAGATGATGCGGGGGGTCCAACTCAGCGTTACTATAAATTTTTAGACCAAAGCTGTTCTAAAATTATGGTGGCGGAAGGTGTTAGAGAAGCATATGTGGACTTATTTGCATTAAATATCAACGCAAATAAAATGAGTAAGGAAGAAGTCATTGGCAAATTCAAAACGTTGACTAATGGTTCAAAAGAAAATGCTACAATTTCTCAAATGGCAAGCACTTTTTTAAATCTCTGTTCCTATGCGGATTGGAGTGATGTGCCTCAGCATAATTCTACAAAGTCTTCATCAACAAACGAGATAAAAGAAGTTACGTCTGCAGAATGTGTTGGACAACAGCCCAAAGATAATAGTAGAATTGATTTGAATTATGATATTCACATACATTTACCTGCAACAAGAGATCAATCGGTGTACGATGCTCTTTTTGCCAGCCTGGCAAAACATATTCCATTAAAATAATACTATGAGTAACTTAGATTTATATTCTTTTGTGTTTAGAGGAGCTTTAGCTGAAGAAGCTTTGGATCGCGATGGACGGTTAAAATACTCTCCTGAAGCCATATATTTTTCAGAAGAGATAGCCAAAAAACTGTTTCTGCATGAGATTGATGAAAAATATGTCCAGCAATCGAAAAGCATGATTACTGTTTTTACTGCTATAACTGCGTTTGAAAATGCGACCCGTGAATTTGTATACTCTATCTTATTAGATGCGTACAAAACTGAATGGTGGGATAAAGGTATTCAAACTAATATAAAAGAAAGAGCTGAAAATAGAAAAGAGAATGAAAGTAAGATAAAATGGCATATTAGTCGAGGGGATGCTATGATGTCTTTTTTAGACTTTGGAGATTTACCCAAAATAATGTGTTCGCAAGGAAACTGGCAATATTTTGAACCATATTTTTCTTTTCCTGGTTCGCAAGAGTGGATAAGATCAATTTTTGGAGATATAGAGAAATCTCGTAATGTAATAATGCATAGTGGCATATTGGATGATTTTGATATATCAAGAGTTGGTTTGAATATTCGCGATTGGTTACATCAAATAAATGCATAATCTATTATTTTGCAGTTTTGAATACTTCAAGAGTGTAGATGACAAATCGAAACAGGTAATATAATTTTAGCAGAATTAGTAATTTTAATATGTTAGCATATTAATCAATGAAAAATAAGGTGTTCAGTTTGGATTAAAAGATGTCCGCCAAAAGGAAATAATACGAACACCGAGGCAAATTCGGGGTTCATATTATTCTTTTCTAATGATTATTTCGGCATAAGAATCGAATTATGAATACTTACGACACAAGCCAGGCGAAAACAATCGCTCGGCTTTTTGTGCAATCGGTGAATTATACCTTCAAGTGCAACATCGAAATAAAAAACGGTTCGTACGAATTTTTGAAACCAAACACCGACAGATTTGTTTGGACAAGAATTAAACAAAAGGTTGCACATAGTTTGATAAATCAATAATCAAAAAACGGTTTTGTCACAAGTGGCAAAACCGTTTTTTTCCTTTCAAATAGTAAAATTAAAATCGTACGGAATAGATGACGTAACCTGCCGAGAATATTGTTTCGTTGGAGAAAAACTGCTCATTGAGTTCGTCGTAATGGTTTTGGCAAAAATCCACCACTTCGCGTGAAATCTTGGAATCGGGATTTTCACGCAACATTCTTCCGAAGTCGTTGGGGATGAAGCTAAACCACGCTTCAAACAGCATCTTTTTGTCTTTGCGCGACATATCGGCGGTGTTTATACCGTATTTTTCGAGGCAAATGGTTTTCGGTTCCATTTTGCGCACGTACGAATAGATTTGCCTTCCGGTGTAGCGGAATCCGCTGTACTTGTTGTGGATATAGTAGGATTGCATTTTCCTGAAAAGTCCGTCGTTGTCGGGGTAGGCAAACACTGCGCCGTCGTCAACGTCTCGAATTATCATCACCGCGTCGTCGTTGAGGCAGTTGCGGATTGCCTGCAATATGCGGAAAGGCTTTTTGAAATCCATAATCGCCATGCTCAAACACACAAAGTCTATGCCGTCCGCACCCACCGAGTCGAGATAACTTTCCAGTTTGTCTTCAAAATCGTCCGCTTCGAATTGCGTCGCGAAGAAACGCACGTTGTCGTCTTTGCGCATGTTGTTGCCTCTGTCGGCAACTTCTTGGGAGTAGGTGAGGGCAATGACTTTGCCGACTTCGGGATTTTCAAAGCGTTGGAATGCGCTTTCGGGGTTGAGCACGTTTACGTCAAGGCAAACGGCGTCCTTTTTGCCTTCCAGAAGTTTGTGAGTTATCGGGGTTTCGTATTTGTCCAAAAGGTGATCTTCCGTCTGCAAACGATGTTTTTCTTTTTCGTCTTCGTCAAGATAATATCTTACGTCGTCGTGGCGGGTGAGAAGATCGCCGTCGCTCTTCTTAATGCCTTGCAACATCGAAATCAACTTGACCATGGACGCGTCAAAGTATTCTCGACTGATTTGCACTCCGTTGAAGAATGGCAAAACCTGCATGGAAGAGGGCAATGCTTTGGGAAATTCAAAACCGTCCACCATGATGGGAATTATGTTTTTCTTGTATTTTATGGCGTGTTCGATTTCCAATCTTAGCCAATCGTCCTGATTTGAGCAACGATCAAGTGCGTGAGAGGGCAGGATAAGCACGAAGTTTTGTGAATCTTCGATTGCCGAATAAAGTTTTTCGTTGAAAGGACCCGACCGTAACTCTTCCAAGTCGAGAAAAACGGTGATGTTTTCTCTGTGCAACCATTCGTATATCAGCCTTGCAAGCGCATAGCCGCCGTCGCGACGATAACTTATAAATACGTCCATAATTTCCCTCTTCTAATCTTTTACCATTGTGTAGCACGGCACGTCGAATACGCCGGGATATTCTCCCGTGATGCGAAAACCGAGCTTTTGATACAGCTTCCATGCGCCTTGATTTGCAATGACGCATTCAAGATGGCAAGTGCCTTTGTCCTTTATCGTTTGAGTTATGAGTTTTGACGCAACGCCTTTGTTTCTGAATTGCGGGTCGACGGCAATGTTTGCAACGTAAAATCCGTCCTTATCCTCCGCCATTTTGGCGTAATAGTCCGAAAAGATCCTGTGAGTGCGCTCGTCGCACGGCACGTTTGCCTCTTCGAATGCTTTGCGGATATGCTCCTCGTTTTCAATGACGGGGGAGTAGCACGAAACGAGTACGCCCGCAATACGTCCGTTTTTTGCAACCGCAACCGTGATATTTTTTTGGTTGTAAAGCGTGGGTAACGACGTCATTTTTGCAATGACCTTTGCGCCGTCCTCCGCGGAGTCGAACCAATATGGATAGATGTATTTGTCCGTCATATAAATGAGATTTGCCACTTGCATGCGGTCGTCGCAATCCTGCATGGGACGCACGACGATCTCGTCGTTTACGGCAACTTCCGCGTCTACGAATTTGCGGAACGCAGCATATTCGTCTTTGGATATTTCACGCGGATAGGTGAGTATTTTCAGATATAAATCGGCGTCGCCAAGGTGATATTTTGCTTGCAAATGCTCGTGCGGATTCATGACGAAACCACTTCTTTGATAAAAGCGGTATCTGCGTATGCTCGTATCGTCGCAAGGCGGCTCGATTTCAAGAATAACGGTTTTTTGAGATTGCTCTTCGAGTATGCCGAGGGCGGCGGTTGCTTTGCCTTTGCAACGAAGTTCGGGCAAAATGGCAAAATGTTCGAGATATACGAAAGAGTCTGTTTCCCAATACAGCATAATGCCTACGAAACCGTCCTCGTCCGTGATAAAATCGAAGTGATAAGCAGGGTTTTTCATGATGCGTGCCTGCTCTAAATCGTCCCTTCTTTCCAACACCGGAAAAGCCTCTTCGTAAAGAGCTTTGGCGGCGGCATAATATTTTTGATTTTGTTCGGATAACCTTTCAAGTTTCATTTTTTCCTCGTACGCATCGCAACTTCGTTTGTAGCAAGACGAAAATCGTCAAAATGCGGAAGTATTGAACAACTTGTATATAATTTATATAATTTTAACATATTCGTACTCTTTTCGCAATAGCGCAAACACGCAAACGTACGATATTTTTATAAAAAATCGACTCGTTTCCAACAAAATCGCAAAAAAACGGCATAACGTATGGAAAAAACGTCGTGCGTGTGTTAAGATATAGCAAACAAAACGTAGGTGAAAAACATGAGTATCGTTATTTGGCTGTGCTTTGCAATTATGATTGCAATCCTTGCAACGTCGATAGTGAATATCGCAAGACGCGGCAGGGCGGATAGGTTGGAATATTACAAAAATTACAAAAAGGGCAAGTTCTGGGCGATTTACTTTGTCGCGATTCCCCTGTTCTATCTTGCGAACAAGTTTAACGGTTCGGCGGCAGACGAGGCGTTTTTCGACGCGGTGAAGTTGAGTGTGGATTTGGTTGTTTTGAAGTACGATTATTCCGCCGTAAAACCGCTTATGGAGGCAAATTCCGCTTTTAAGGCGGTTATGTGGTTGTGCTTCGTTATGGTTGCGCTCAACGCGAGCTTTTTGGCGGTTACTATCGTGTACAGAAGAGTGCTCAATCACGTTTGGAAAGAGCGTGCCAAAAACGCAAAGAAGTGTTATGTAGTGGTCGGCTTCAATCCGCAAAACAAGAGCATAGTCAAATCCATCGCGAAAAAAGGCGAGAGCACAAACTGCATCGTCGTGGCAAAAGAAGTGAACGAGGATTTGAAAAAGTTTGCTTTTGTCGAAAAGGTTTCGTATGCAAAGGTCGAATCGGCAGACGATTTCGCAAAGAATTTGCGCGAACTGTTCAAGGATTTCGACAACCGTAGCGTAGAAGTTATAGTGAACACGGGCGACGACAAAATCAATCTTGCTTTTACCGAGCAAATCGCAGGCGTTATAAGCGAGTTGTCCCTCGAAAAATATTGCCCGGGCGGCGATAGGGGATTGAACGCATACGTGTTCGGCGAACCCGAAAACAAATCCACTTTCCTGAAATTTGTCAAAAGAACGTCGGGACTTGTACATTACGTCAATAAGTATAAGCTCGTTGCGTACGATTTCGTCTACAATTATCCGCTTACGGAGTTTATGGACGACGAGCAAATCGACTATGCAACCGCAACGGTGAAGTCCGGCGTTTCGCTCAACGTCGCGCTTATCGGCTTCGGAAAAGCGAACAGACAAATCTTCCTTACGTCCGTTGAAAACAATCAGTTTATGAGTATCGAGGACGGCAAATTCGTTCCCAAAGCCGTCAACTATTGGATTTACGACAAAAAGGACGCAAGAAACGACAAAAATCTCAACCACGACTACTACCGCTTCGAGAGAGAACTCGGACAGGACGAGTATTTGCCCTTGCCGTGCAAGCCGGCAAACGAAAAGTTTTTCGAGCTCGATATAAACGACGACGATTTTTACAAATCTCTCAAAGAAAATTTGAGCGAAAAAAGCGGCAAGAAAAATTACAACTATATCATCGTCGCATTCGGCTCCGATTTGGAAAATCTTGACTTTGCCGAAAAGATTTGCACGAAACTCAAAGAGTGGGAAATCTTCGAGCAAACGAAAGTGTTTGTCAAAATCCGCGACGATAAGCTCAAAAACGACGTTATCGGAAGCAAAGACGTCGATTTTATCGTATTCGGCAACGAGGGCGAGCTTGTGTACAACGTAAACGCAATCGTAAACGAAAAGAACGAGGCGTTGGCAATGGACAGACATCGTTGTTACGAGCTTGCCTACGCATACGAGAGCGAAAAGAAAAAGGCGGCGCAAGAAATGCGCGATATCGTGAAAATAGACGAGGACGGCGAAAAACTCAAAGCTACGAGAAGCTGGTATAAGCAAGCTCAATTCCAGCGCGAAGCAAACATTTACGGCGTGCTTGCCATAAGAATGAAACTGCAACTCATCGGTTTCGACTTGCGCGACAAAGCGGATGGCGAGAAGGATGCGTCCGACGAGTTTATGCGCGCATACGAAAAAGACGATCCCATCGTTTACGACGGTAGCGAAATCGAAGGCAGAAAAGGCGTGGTTTACACCAACGACGCCTTCAAATTCGACAGCTTGAGAGGGCGTATGGCAATCCAGGAGCACCAAAGATGGAACGCATACGCAATCACTTGCGGCATGATTCCTATGCCAATTGCCAAAATGAAAGAGGGCAAGTTTAAGGATTTCGAGCTTCGCAAGCACGGATGCCTTACCACTTTCGACGGGCTTGTGAATTACAGAAAAATCAGAGCGGAAGTCGAGCACAGGAGCGAAGAAGAAACCGACGTCATAAGATACGATTATCAGATATTGGACGACGTGAAATGGCTTGCAAGTCGCGCAGATAAGAAGATTGTGAAAAAGTAAAGGCGACCGATTTTTGAAAATAATTTCAAGACGTATAGTCAACAAAAAAAGCACCGCTCAAACGGTGCTTTTTTGCGGATGAGAGGCTGTTTTTTTAAGTACCGCTCGGATTGCCGAATTTTCCACGCCACGCGCGTTGCAAACGGAAGCCGTGGCATAGTGCCGAAAAAAGTTTTTTCTTGCACATTGTCCGATTGTAGTTTATAATTGTTTTATAAATTTTAGGGGTAAAATTATGGTGAAACAACTTACAAAAACCGAAAAAGTGCTTTTTGCGCTTTTGGGGCTTTCGGTGGCAATCATCGTTTTGGGCATTCTCTTTTTGCTCAACGCAATGCAGGATATGGAAAATCCCGACAATATCGCGTTTTTCACGGCGTTCAGCCAAATCGACAACGTTCTTGCAAAGTATATCGTGGTCATTCTCACTATGAGTGCGGGCATTATGCTGTTTTCAAACGTGGCGTTGAGATTCCCAAACAAGAAACTCCGCAACGGACTTACTATCGGAATTACGACGTTTGCATTTGTGCTCACTCTTCCGCTCGTGTACGTGTTTATCGCAATCTTGCCGCTTGCGGCAAAAGCCACTACGACGGGTATGCCGGCATTTGACGAGTTGTTCGTGGTAGACCAAGTTATGCGCACCGACAACATCCTCAAAGGCTTTATGGCATGGTTCGGCAGCGGCGCGTTTCTTTGGGTTGTGCTTGTGTTTATGCTTTTGCTCTCAATCCTTTTCCTGCTCGAACCGCTGTTTGCCGGCATATGCGTAACAAAAGGCAAAATCCTCAACATCGTCGGAAAGAATAAGGACGGCAAAGTGCGTTTGTTCTGCACGGATGAACTTCCCGTGCTCAAAAAACAACGTGAAGAAATGGAAAACATCCTCAATTTCGACGAGGATGAACAAGAGGGCGTTCCTGACGAACTCTCTTCCGTTGTTGCTCCGGCATGCGACGTCGTGGAAGAATAAGCTATTTTTTTAGCATACAAAGATGTGCAATTAATTTACATTTCGCAAGTAGGTGTTGAGATTGTGCGAGGCGCGTTAGCGTTGTTTGTACAGCACGAGTTCGGGATTCGAGCCGTCTTTATCGTATGTGCAGACAAGCAAAAACGCCATATCCGCAATGATTCCGAAATATCTGTCGCCGCCGAACTCGCTTTCAAGCTGATTGCCCAAATAAGTTTTTTCGTCGTTTAAAAACTTTGCCGACGTTCCGTTGGGAAGCGGATATTCTATGTTGACGTATCTGCCGACAAGCGCATTGAGTCTTTTCACATTCGGCAAACCTTCGACGTGAAGAGCGTTGATTTCGTCGACAAGCTTTTGCTTGAATTGCTCGAACTCTCCGTTGTCGCCGAGCCGTTCGTAATTTTTCCAATAGTCAAGCGTGGGAAGTAAGTTTTCCATATGCTTGCGCGCTTGCTCTTCGGTGAAGCCTTGGTCTGTCATATGCTTGACGCACACGTCGATCAAGTCGTTCATATTGCCGTAGGTGAACGTGCCGTCCGCATAGCACCATTTGCAATAATGCTCGTTAAGCTCGCCGTTTTTGTCGTGCGATATTATAGACTCGTCGTCAAGCGGCATGCCGCAGCATTGACATACGCGCGTCCTGTTCGAGCCCAAAAGCGTGTCGATCGAAACGTCAAACAGCTCGGAAAGCAGTTTCAGCGTTTCGGTGTTCGGAGTTGTTTCGCCCGTTTCCCAGCGCGACACCGCCTGTCTTGTGACAAAAACTTTTTCCGCAAGCTCGTCTTGCGACATCCCCTTTTTCAAGCGAAGTTCCGCTATAATCTTTTTCGTTTCCATTCAAAGCTCCTTTGATATCCTTACACGATAAATATACCATAGCGAGATTTTGAAAACAAGCAACTGTTTGTTGCTGTCGCGAGTATGGTGCGATACGGCAAAGAAAGAAAAGAAACCCCACAACGCAAGGTTGCGGGGTTAGAGTGGTACACTCGGGGGACTTGTAGAGAACGAAGTGAATGTAATAGCGATTGTTACACGCAGTGGCAATCGCGTCAGCAAAAGGTACAAGTACGCATGAGGGAAGCGAAAACCCCACAACACAAGGTTGCGGGGTTAGAGTGGTACACCCAGGCGGACTTGAACCGCCAACCGTCAGAATCGGAATCTGATGCGCTATCCAGTTGCGCCATGGGTGCGTGAAATATGAGGATTTGCGATAAACGCTTTTGTTTTTACGGATGAATTATAGCACACAAATTTGCAATAGTAAACATAACGCAAAATATTACATGCACAATATTTTGGTGACATATGAAATATGCGGTGATATAATAATTATATAAGAATGGTTTTTGACGAATCGTGTCGGAAAGGGGATTCTATTGCTCGTTTTTGAAGCGCGATTTGACAAAAGAGGCAGTTTATGGATGCAAAAATGCAAGAAAAACTCGATGTTTTGTCAAAAAAGATAGGCAATACTCCGATTTTGTCGCTTGGCGACGGTATATACGGAAAGCTCGAAGGGAAGAATCCTGCCGGCTCGATAAAGGACAGAGCGGCGTTTTTTATGATTATGCGCGCTCTTGAAAACGGCGAGTTGGAAGAGGGCGGAACGGTTGTAGAGGCAACGAGCGGAAACACCGGCATAGGTCTTGCGTACGTCGCGAGAGAGCTGGGGCTTAACGCGGTTATGGTTATGCCCGAAAGTATGAGTAAAGAGCGCAGAGAGATGATTTCCGCATACGGTGCGCAACTTGTGCTTACTCCTGCAAGCGAAGGTATGGCAGGCGCGGTCAAGAAGGCAAAAGAGATTGCCGAGAGCGGTGCGTGGCTTGCAAATCAGTTTGGAAATTTTGCAAGCGTAGAGGCACATTTTTATACGACCGCACCAGAAATTTTTGCGTCCGTTCCGACGGCAAAATACATCGTCGCAGGTGTGGGAAGCGGCGGCACGGTTATGGGCGTGAAAAAATATATCGAGCAAAACGGCATAGATTGCCAAGTGGTCGCCGTTGAACCGCTTTCAAGTCCTCTGCTTACAAAAGGCTACGCCGGGGCGCATAAAATTCAAGGTATAGGCGCAAATTTCGTCCCCGCAATCGTTGACGTGAGCAAGCTCGATCAAATAATCGACGTTGCGGACGAAGATGCAATAAAGGCGGTTGGAGAAATTTATAGAAAATTTGGCGAAAAATGCGGAATCTCTTCCGGAGCAGCGTATTTTGCGGCGCGCGAGCTGCGCAAGCGCACGGACGGCGACATAGTGGTCGTTTTGCCCGACAACGGAGACAGATATCCGCAAAGCCTGTACGAGTGATCGATTGCCGTTGACGGACTTCGATAGAGATGATATGATTTTTGTGTCATAAAAAAAGAATTAAAAGGGAGTTTAAAATATGGATTTTCAAAGATACTATGACGGCGTAGGCTTGATTGTAGAAAACAAAATCAACAATTCTTTTTCCACTTGTCCGCTTTGCGGCGAGATGAAAGTGGACTGGGAGATTGTGTTCGACTTTAAGGGCGACCTTATTTGCGTGCTTGCAAAATGTCCGCATTGCGGTGGCGTAATCAAGACCATTTTCAACTTCAACAACGGCGAAATGCCGTCCTCGTTCACAGTGTCGGACACCGGCGAAACCAATCGCAACGACCTTGTTCAAGGCGTCAACTACACGTTGCCCTCCGCGAATCGCGGTGCGAAATCGCAAAACGTCTCGGCGACTCAATCTCAACAAACCGACTCGGAAGGTAGCACTGTCGGCTGGGGCATCCTCGGCTTTTTTATACCTATCGTGGGCTTCATTCTCTGGTTGATTTGGAAGGACGAGCATCCGGCAAGAGCGAAAAGCGCAGGCATAGGCTGCCTTGTGTCCATATGTTTGGGAGTTGTAGGCGTAATATTGTACGTCGTTCTCGTCTTTGTGATTTTGGGTATCGGCGTCGGCGCATATGCGTCAATGCTCCCGTTGCTTGCGACGTTGATATAAGGAAAATTTGCAGCGTTTGTTGTGTATGCAAGATTAACAATGTTTTGCATAAAACAAATGTTTATATAGCAAAAATTGAGAGATAAAACAGTGATTCGAAAAAGCGGAGCAAAAAACGCTCCGCTTTTTGAATGTAAATTTTGCCACACGCAAAAGTCTATTAGCAACAAAAAAAAGCAGCACCGTCGGGTGCTGTGTTCAAATCTCTTTTCTGCCGATGAGATAGTCTACGCTAACGTCGAAAAAATCGGCAAGCTTCCAAAGGCTTTCAATCGAGGGCTCTTTCTTGCCGTTTAGCCAGTTGCAAACTGTGCTTTGATTGACGCCGATTCCGCTTGCTAGTTTGCTTTGTGTCAAACCTTCGGTTTTCAGCATTTCTTCGATTCGCTGAACAATCAAAATATCCATAGTTGACATTATATGTCCTTAGGCATATAATATTATCAATACTTGCCCTTGGGCAATTTTAGGGAGAAACAAAATGGATAACAAAGAATTTGATAAACTTGACGCAGCAAGCAAAATTATTGAAACGCTTAAAACAATATTGTATATTTTTTCAATTGTAGTTATTTTGGCTTTGGTGATTACAGGTATAGTTCTTGCAGTTGAAGGATCCATTGCATACGGACTAATGTTGCTGTTTTGTGGGATAATCGGGGGCGGTGTTGATTTATTCTGTATATATTGTATGTCTGTGTTTTTGGCTGCATTTGTCGAGATGATGTATGATGTAAAACAAATCAGATTGAGAGATAAATCCATTGCGGTCAAAATCGATAAAGATGATTCGGAAATGAAAAATGAAGACGAAATGACGACGGTCTTTTTGCTGTTGAATATCAAGCATAACGCATATTTTTCAAGAGTAGAGAAAGATAAGAATGTGGAAATAATAAGATGTAATAAAAACATTTTAAGCGCAAACACATTCAAGAGTGAAGAAGAAGCAAGAAAATTTGCTCAAGAAAAGAATTTTAAACTTGGTGAAGACTGGAAGATTGTTGTAAAACGCTTGATGGTCTCAAACGATTGATTTCACGTTTTGATGAAAGGCTTTTTGATTCTCGCTTTACATACCGACGGCGAAATGCTAAAATGTCCGTATGGACGAAAAGAAAAAACGAGTTGTCGTCGGTATGTCCGGCGGCGTTGATAGCGCAGTTGCCGCTGCTCTTTTGAAAGAGCAGGGGTTTGACGTTGTCGGACTTTATATGTCCAACTGGAAAGAAACCGACCCAAACGGTTGTTGTACGGGCGAGCAGGATTGGACGGACGTGCAGTATATTTGCGACAAAATCGGTATTCCGTATTATTCGGTGGATTTTTCCGAGCAATATATGAACAACGTATTCAAACTCTTTGTGGACGAGTACAAGAAAGGCAGAACACCGAATCCCGACGTGCTTTGTAACCGTGAGGTAAAATTCGGACCGTTTGCAGATTTTGCTCGCGAACTCGGAGCTGACTATGTTGCCACGGGACATTATTGCAGAATCCGCCACGACGGCGATATGCATTATTTGCTCCGTGCAAAGGACGACAACAAGGATCAAACGTATTTCCTCAATCAAGTTTCCATGCAACAGCTTCGCGACGTTATGTTTCCTCTCGGGGATTTGACAAAACCCGAAGTCAGAGAGCTTGCGCTCAAATTCGATATTCCTGTTGCAAAGAAGAAGGACAGCACAGGCATTTGCTTTATAGGCGAGCGCAATTTCAGGCAATTTCTTTCTCAATACATTCCGATGAAAGACGGTGATATTGTCACGCAAGACGGAAAAGTCGTCGGCAGGCACCACGGCGTGTATTTCTACACTTTGGGGCAACGAAGAGGTCTTGGTATCGGCGGAAGTGCGGACGGCAACGGAGAAAGGTGGTTTGTCCTTGGCAAAGACGTTGAAAAGAATTTGCTCATCGTATCGCAAGGCGAGGACGATATATTGTTTAAGGACGGACTTGAAACCGAGGGGTTCAACTTTATCACTCCGCCACCGACGAAAGAGTTCGATTGTGAAGTTCGCATCAAACATCGTCAGCCGTTACAAAAGGCTCGTGCGCAAGTTCTTGAAAAAGGAAACGTACGTATCGTGTTTCAGGAAAAACAAAGAGCGATTGCCGAAGGACAATATGCAGTCGTGTATTACGGCGATATTTGCCTCGGCGGTGGCGTCATAAACCACTCGTATAACATTTAAATAGTGATATTTTTACTAAAACAACCTTGCGGACTGCAGGGTTGTTTTTAATTTTGTCAAATTTTCAAAAAAAAACACGAATAGTGTTTAATGCTTCGTTGGACACAATCAATTAAAACACGATTGGTGTTGCAATATAAATTAATTAATCCGAAGCGATGAGAGTATGTTTTTTTCGGTTATTAGATTAGAAGCTGATTGTAAAAATAGAATAATCAACATAAACATTGAACTTGTGTTTGCTTCGTGCAGTTATTGCGGTTCAAAACGACAATAGACTCCGATACTTTGTTTACTGTCCGGCAAGAGCCTCGGTAACGGTCATTGTTCATCGAACAAGGGTTCGAAATGCTCCGCATAATTCCGATGCGGATGCTTGCGCGCCTAAATATTATAGTACGCGCACGCGCGTATACGCTTACGCATGTATACGAATACGCATGTGTACGCACACATATACACGCGCATACGCTATATATAAGGTTGCGCGCGATAGAGTGATAACATGGGGCGAAGATACGTTTTTTGTATTTTTTGCATCTATGTGTCATAGGAGAATGATTTTTGTCGGAATTAGGCGGCAGCCTGTCCCCAAATGTCCCTAAACATACCGAAAACAGTGGATTTGGCGGACAATATGTTCGATAGTTCGACAAATTAAATAAAACTAAAAAAAATTACAAAAAACATCAAAAAACGCTTTACAAAAAAATCTCAAAGGATTATTATATGCAAGCTGTCGTAAGCAGTAAGCAAGTTTCAAATTGTGGTGCAAGCCCAAAGCAAACACAACATTTTGAGATGAAAAAAGTTTTGAAAAAAACTTAAAAAAATTTCTTAGAAAACATTGAAAAATCGTTGACAAAGAAAATTGCTTATGATAGTATATGAAAGCTGTCACAAATTGACGGCAACGAACCTTGATAATTGAACAAATTTGGAAAAGCGATTTTTAATGTGAATTAAATCATTAAATAACGTCTAAAAAACCTTTGAACAAAAAGTTATAGGACAGTCAAGATTGAACTCAAGAGTTTGATCCTGGCTCAGGACGAACGCTGGCGGCATGCTTAACACATGCAAGTCGAACGGACTGATTCCCTTCGGGGATGAAAGTTAGTGGCGAACGGGTGAGTAATGTATGAGCAACCTGCCTCTGTCAACGGGATAACAGTTGGAAACGACTGCTAATACGGTATATGACCACGGCACCGCATGGTGCTGCGGTAAAAGATTTTATCGGACAGAGATGGGCTCATATCCCATTAGGTAGTTGGTGAGATAACAGCCCACCAAGCCGACGATGGGTAGCCGAGCTGAGAGGCTGATCGGCCACATTGGGACTGAAACACGGCCCAGACTCCTACGGGAGGCAGCAGTGGGGAATATTGGGCAATGGAGGCAACTCTGACCCAGCAATGCCGCGTGAGCGATGAAGGTAGTTTTATTGTAAAGCTCTTTTCTCAGGAACGAACAAATGACGGTACCTGAGGAATAAGCCCCGGCTAACTACGTGCCAGCAGCCGCGGTAATACGTAGGGGGCAAGCGTTGTCCGGAATGACTGGGCGTAAAGGGTGTGTAGGTGGTTTGATAAGTTAGATGTGTAATACCCAGGGCTTAACTCGGGTGCTGCATCTAAAACTGTTAGACTTGAGTACTGGAGAGGATAGTGGAATTCCTAGTGTAGCGGTGGAATGCGTAGATATTAGGAGGAACATCAGTGGCGAAGGCGACTATCTGGACAGCAACTGACACTGAGGCACGAAAGCGTGGGGAGCAAACAGGATTAGATACCCTGGTAGTCCACGCTGTAAACG
>OMBQ01000395.1_pt1 | contig 53423 bp, 50 predicted proteins | sample 1674311 | NCBI WGS metagenome assembly OMBQ01 (sample SAMEA103958160, study PRJEB25191) | human gut metagenome | biome: human-associated habitat [ENVO:00009003]; feature: intestine environment [ENVO:2100002]; material: feces | place: Germany | collected 2013/2015 | reverse complement strand
AGATAGGTCAACGCTGACATCTTAAAAACCTACTCATCTTTTGAGTAGGTTTTTTTCTTGCTCTTTTCTTTATTTTTTGATATGATGTAGATATATTTTATATTAATTTTTATTTGGTGTTATTATGGATATTGTTGAGGCTTTAAAATCAAATATATTGGTTTCTATTCCACTTGAAGAAATAGTTAATGTTTTTTGCACAGTTAATGAAATATTTTCTTTTGATAATTCAGAATACATTTTTGATTCAGGCATTTATGAATCTACTTGTGATGAAATGTTTAATTTTTCTTTAATTCGTGAGTATAAAGAAAATAACATTTTAAACAGAATTTGTGTAGATGTTATTTTTTCACCTAATATTGATAATTACGAATTATCTGATAACCGACATTTTTCTTCCCATAATGATTTTAAAAACTATGTTTTAGCTACAAATGAATATAAAATTTTAAAAAATAAAAATATTTTAAAAATAAATATTTATCAGGATTAATTTATTATGAATTACATATATCAAACTATTGATGATATTTCGTTTAAAATGAAATCATTTTATGATTTTAGTTTTATTAATAAGTATGGAAAAGTGTTTAAAGTATTTGATAGTCAAGATTCAGGTAATATATGTTTTGGTACTGTAAAAGACGATGTAAAGTATTTTATAAAATTTGCCGGCTCACAAACTGCTGAATATAACGGTGATACTAAAGTTGCAGTTAACCAATTAAAAAAGGCTTTGCCGATTTATAAAAAAATTAAAATACAAAAATTTAATTGAATTAGTTGATTTTAAAAATATAAATAATGGTTTTGTAATGATATTTAAGTGGATTGATGGCTGTTGTATGGGTCGTGTATGTCAGGAAGAACATAAAATATTTATGCAATTGCCAACCCATGAAAAGCTTAATATATTTTTCGATATACTCGATTTTTTAGAATATGTTAATTCAAACGGTTATGTTGCTATTGATTTTTACGATGAAAGTATAATTTACGATTCTATAATTCGTAAAACAACAATTTGCGATATTGATTATTTTGAAAAAAGCCCATATGTAAATAATATCGGCAGAATGTACGGCAGTTCAAAATTTATGTCACCTGAAGAATTTAAATTTGGCGCAATTATTGATGAAGCAACAAACGTATATACTGCCGGTGCGTTTGCTTTTGCTTTGTTTGGAAATTTCAGTCGAGATATTGATGATTGGAAATTATCTGATGATTTGTTCAAAGTCGCAACAAAGGCCGTAAAGGATGATAGAAATGAGCGATATAAGTCAATAAAAGAATTAAAAAAGGATTGGAATAATTTTTTAAATGACTAAACAAGAAATGATGAATATTGTTTATAATCAGCTTGCTGTTGATTATAATTGTAAACCAGACGACTTTAATAAAGACGGTGTTATTTTCACATATGCCGAAAAACAAATCGGTAGGCGTGAAATGCCTTTTGTATCTCCTCGTCTTGAGGTAATAACTATGGGTAAAAGTACAATTATTAATGCATCTGAAAGAATTATGCCGTATGTTAAGCGTAGGTTTAAGGGTAAATCATCTTATGAAATTTTAACAAGTAAAATTCTATACGGCGTTAATCCTTATTATTTACCTAATGTTGAAAATATTAATTTTATAAATAATGATTTATATACATTTAAATTGATTAGAAATGATATTCAGTCTTTATATAAATATGATTGTTTTCATAATGCTTTGCAATACAATAGGTTAAGTAAAAGACCTGAAGTTTTGGCTGCTGTAGCATATGATTTTACAAAGATAATAGGTGTTGCGTCTGCCAGCATGGATTGTAAAACGATGTGGCAGATCGGTGTTGATGTTTTACCTGAATATCGTGGGCAAGGAGTAGCAGTAAAGCTTGTTAATATGTTAACTATAGAAACGCTTAATAACGGTATTGTTCCGTATTATACTACTGATTGTTCAAATATAAGTTCTCAAAAAGTTGCAATAAAAAGCGGATATTGTCCTGCGTGGGCTCATTGTTTTAAAACAAGATTGCCTAAATTTTATATATGATATATCATAATCATATAATTATTTTGATAACTTGTAATTAACCAAAACAATATGAAAATGTAAAATAATATTAATGATATTAATTTTTAAACAAGCAAAACCACGGCGAAATTGAACTGCCGTGGTTTATTTTATATGCATATTATTTTAAAATTTTTCTTTTCTTTTTGCTTCTTATTATAATTATTAAAGCAACTGCAATTATTATAATTACAGCAATAACAGGCACAACTATTTTTATTATAGTTTTTTCTATTGTGCCAATTTTATTTGTAACCTCATGGGCGTCATTGATTGATAATGTTACCATACCGTCTAAATTTAATTCATTTGGCTCCGGTTCGGCAGATTTTGTATTTTCGATTATTGCTTTATATTTATTTACATTGTCAGAATTCTCAAAGCCGTTAAATCGGTTGGTAAAATTAAAATCGATAACGGTATAATTTCCCAAACCTGTCATATAATTTACATCAAAAAATGTTCTTTCATTTTCAGAAAGTGTTACTGCATACGGTGAAAATGTAGTTAAATGAATTTTATTGTGTACTTCATCAAAATCTGCAAATTTAAAAAATGCATTTCCGCCGTTGTGCATAAATTGATAGTCTGCCATAACAGAATAAACTTCATTTCCTGCATCGTTTTTCAAAACTTCTTCTCCGGCGCCGTGGTTATGCCCTGAAATTATCATAAACACTTGATTATATTTTTTTGCAATTTGCCAAACGTCTTTACCTAATTTGCTTAAATTAACAAGATTAGGAACAGCTGCGTCAACATCTTGAAAGTTGTGGCTTGTAACTATTGTTGGGTTGTTTGGGTGTTCTTTCAGCACGTTTTCAAACCATTCACGCTCTTTTTTGTCATTAATATGGTACATTGAAATGTTTACTGCAAGGTACTTGTAGCTTCCGCCGTCAAATATAATATATGATGAATATCCACTCGGCGAATAAATTATACCACGTTCCGTTTGGCGTTTTCCGAAATCGGAGTTATTGCCAAATGCATTTAAATAATATTTTTCTCCGTAATCGTGATTTCCGGGTTGCTGAAGAATAGGAGAGTTACATTCTTCAAGTATTGAATAAAATTGTTTTGCGTTGTTCCACTGCTTTTCGTCGTCAAAGTCGTTTACATTGTCGCCAAGGCTTATAATTGATGTTAAATTAACACTGTTTTTGTTCTCTTTTATCCATTCTGCAGCCGTGTAAAGTACATTGGGTTTAAATTCAACTGCATTTTGAATGTCCGGCAAAAACATTACATTATAACTTGCAACTGATGATTTTGTGAAAGGTAAATTAACACCAAAATCTTCAACATAGTTTTCATGATCGGAAATTAACCATTGTGATTTTTCTAAGGGCTTACTTGCAATTCTTATTTGCTGTATTGCGCCTCTTCCAAAATGATTATGTATGCCGCTGTTATATCCGCCTATAACAAATCTGCCGTCGTTCGAGTCTGCATACATTCCAATCATTTCGTTGCTTTCATAGTCTCTAAAAGATTCACAGCCGTTTACAAATGTTCTTATTATTTTTCCGTCTGAAACAATTACTATGTGGTACCACAATCCGCCCTTATCCATTGTTAATGACCAGGTTGAATCCATTTTGTGGCTTTCATCTTTATTAGCTGTTAAAAATTGAATTTCTTTGCAGTTTGAAACTGCAACACTCATTGTGCATTTTTTTGTGTCTGTTTGGGTTTCACAATTTCCTTTCCTTGCAAGTAACCCCATCCAAGCGTCATCTGCGGAAAAATCTTTTGGCAGTTGGTAAATTAATTCAATGGTGTATCCGTTTTCAAAATTTTCTTTGTTAATTTTTGCATTTTTTGAAGTTAAAAATTCAACACCTTTGCCTAAAACACGTTGCTTTTCATTATTTAACATTAGGCTTCCGGTCGTTTCGTTATACATTTTATCATCTGAAAATTCAATGTATTTACTTGCGTTTTTTCCTGTTAAATAAATGTCATTTCCGTTGCCGCTTAAATCGCTTATAACAAGGTCGTTGTTTTCAATTGAACCTGATTTAACCGATTTTTCGTCAAATTTCCAATTTGCTGCAATAGTATCGTTGTTGCCGGCAAAAACAGTTAACGGCATTGCAGAAAAAGATAATATAATGCATAAAAAAATTGATGTAATTATTTTAGATTTTTTCAAAATTTTCACTCCTTTACAGTTTGAGTATATCAATAATTTTTAATAATTTCAATAGAGTTTTTTGCAATTTATACAAAAATTATTAACTTAAAGTTGATTTTTTGTGCAAAATAAGTTATTATTAGTTCGGATTGTTAATATTGTTCTGTGAGGTAAGATATGAAATTACTTTTGATTTTATTAATAATATTGTTAGTTGTTTTGCTTTTTTTGTTTATTGTTTGCGGCTTTGTATTTAACCAAATTATTTGGAAAAAAACTGTTAAAGTTCCGAATTTTATTATGAATATGATTGCCGGCAATTCAGCACCGGATGAATATGAACAAAAGAATGCCGTTGCAATTAAATCTTTTTTACAGCTTCCTCTTGATACCGTGTCTGTTACAACCGATGACGGCGCAAAACTTTTAGCACACATTTTGACGCCTGAAAATCCAAACGGAAAATTAATCGTTGCCTGCCACGGTGCCAGAAGCTCCGGTATCGGTGAATTTGCATTTATGTCAAAGTTTTTATATAAAAAGGGATTTACAGTTATTTTCCCGGATCATCGTGGATGCGGTGAAAGCGACGGTAAATATATGGGCTATGGCACTCACGAAAGCAGAGATACTTTTTTGTGGCTTGATTATGCAAAAAAGAACTATCCCAATATGCCCGTGTTTTTATTGGGTATTTCAATGGGTGCAGCAACTGTTTTAATGATGAGTGATAAGGTGGATTCCAATCAGGTTAAAGGCATAATTGAAGATTGTTCATATACTTCTGCTTGGGATGAATTTTCTTATCAGCTTAAAACATCATTCCATTTGCCGAATTTTCCTATTTTACATATTTGTAACTTGTACAGTAAAATTTTTGCAGGTTATTCTTTTAAATCGGCTTCTCCGTTAAATGCAGTAAAAAATGCAAAAGTACCGATTTTATTTATTCACGGCAAAAAAGATGATTTTGTTCCGTTTTATATGCGTGATATTTTATATAACGCCTGCCCTACGGAAAAATATAAACTAACGGTTAAAAATGCCGTACATGCAAGAAGTTATTATACAGATTCAACTGCATATGAGCTTGCTGTTGAACGGTTTATTGATAAATGTTTGGAAAGTAATAATGATTAAAACAGTTTTAAATAAAAGTACGGTACTTTCGCCGTGTGATGAAAAAACGAACATTATTTGTCCTTTTACCGTAAAAGGGGAAGTTAACGCTGTTTATATTGATTTTGATTATTCGCCTAAAAATCTTGATGATTTTGAAAAATCAAAATTCTTAATAAAAAAATGCCTTTCCGTTGATGAACCTGATATTACGGACGATATGATTAATTTTAATGATTTTTTACCTCTTAAAAATCTTGTAACGGTATCTGTTTATTCTCCTTGCGGTTGGGTGGGTTCTGCTCATCGTCATAACCCTGTTCAGCATCATATTGTAAATAAAATCAAAAGTTCTCCCGGATTTATTTCCGGGGAAATTGTGCCGGGTGAATGGTATGTTTGCATTAATGTTCATGCCGTTGTTACCGATGAATGCATTTGTAATTTAAAAGTCAGCGTTGGAGGTGACGGCAATGAGTAATTGGTTTGCTTGTGAACTTCATTGTCACACTTGTCACAGCGACGGCGATTTTACTGTAAATACATTGCTTAAAACTGCAAAAGAGCGTTTGCTTGACGGAATTTGTTTAACAGACCATAATACAATATCCGGCTGGGATGAAGTAGAAAATAACTCTATACCTGTTGTTTTAAAAGGAATGGAGTGGACTACTTATTATGGGCATATGTTAGCTCTCGGAATTGATGAATATGTTGAATGGCGTGATGCTTTGCCCGATAATATTGATGAAAAAATGAAATATGTGCATTTCCATTCAGGGTTGGTGGGCATGGCTCATCCGTTTCAGGCAGGAACACCTATTTGTACCGGCGGTCATTGGGATTATAATGTCAGTGATTACAGTCTTGTTAATTATTTGGAGGTTTGGTCTGAAGGAAATCCGTTTATGAACAGTGTAAATGTTAAAGCATATAAATTATGGATTTCACTCCTTGATAAGGGTTTTAAAATCGCCCCCACGTTCGGGAGAGATTGGCATAACGGAGAAAATGATATTTATACTTGCGCCTGTACTTATTTAAATTGTGTTTCAAATCAATTAACACCTATTGAAATGAAAAATGCAATCAAAAACGGAAAAACAACTGTAAGTGCAGGTCCTTTATTTTATTTTAAAACTGTTGATAATCGAGTTGTTTTTACAACAGATTTTAGTAGGTGCAAAAAATTTAAAAATGCACCTGTATTTGAGCCGAAAATTATAAGGTTTTTAACAAACAATAATACTGTTTTGGCAGAAATTCCTTTTAGTTTTAATGCGGAATTAAATAATATTAACTTTGAATTTAATCATTATTATCGTGCTGAATTGTATGGTGCAATTAACGAAAGCGAAAATTGTTTAATTGCTTTTACTGCACCTGTTTATTATTAATTATTGTTGTGAAAGGTGTTTTCTTATGGATAATACTGCACTAAAAGAAAAACGCTATGTCGGCGTTAAGGAAACTGTAATATATGGCATTGCAAACGGCGGTCAGGTAATCGGTTATAATCTTGTTCGTATGCAATTAACATTCTTTCTTGTAACTGTTTTCGGTATTCCGGGAACAGCCGTGTCTTTAATGATTTTTATTATGGGCATTTGGGATACTATGAACGATCCTATAATGGGAACCATTGTTGATAAAACAAGAACACGCTACGGTAAGCTGCGCCCTTATCTTTTGTTTGTTCCCATACCGTTGGGAATTGCAACAATTTTGTTTTTTGGCGGTGCTGAATTTTTAAGAGATGTTCAGTCAACAGCCGCTAAAATTGTTTATATGTGCATTACATATTTTATTTGGGAATTCTTCTACACAATAGGTGATATTCCTTTTTGGGGTTTGTCAGCGGCTATTTCACCTAATCCACAAGACAGGTCAATGGCAATTACTTCTGCCCGATTCATTTCAGGCATTATAGGTGGACTTGTAGGTCCCGTTATTTCTGTTTTTATTGATTTGCAAAAAAGCGGAAAAATCGGAATTGATATGCGTCAACTGTTTTTTATTTTGGGCATAGTTGCCGGAACATTCGGTATGGCTCTGTTTTCTCTTGCAGGTATTTGCACTAAAGAGCGTGTTATTCAAAACTCAGAAGAGCCAAAAATTTCAGATTGTTTTAAGTGCTTGTTTAAAAATAAGCCTTTACTTCTTATAGTTTGCTCTAATGTTTTGGGAACGGTTGAAAGTATTGCAGATACATTTACTCAATATTTTTATTTGTTTACTCTCGGCAAAGCCAGCCTTTCAATAATAGCAGGTATTCCGGGTACGATTACCGGCTTTTTGGCATATACTTTTATTCCTGCACTTGAAAAGAAATGGAGTTCAAAGCAAATTATTATTCGTGCCGTTATTGTTAAAGCCGTTGTTTCGTCTGCAATTTTCTTTATAGGCATAAAATGGTATCGTCAACCTACGGTAATTGTTCCTTTAATGATGGTTTGGGGCGTGTTTAATTCAGTAGTCAGCAGTATAAAAATGGTAATTCCCACAAAAATGATTGGTGATACCGTGGATTATATGGAATGGAAAACAAAAGAACGTAATGAAGGCACGTCGTTTTCCTTGCTTACTTTCGTAAGCAAGTTAACAGGTTCTTTGGCAACTGCCGTTTCTGCCGCACTTATTCCCGTTATCGGTTTGCAGCAGGTTAATCAAGATATGGTATTGCCGGAAAACGGAGAAATTAATACACGTTTTCTTTTATGGGCAATCGTTACAATTATTCCGGCAGTTTTAAATCTGTTGTCATTGATTCCTTATGCTTTCTACGATTTAGAGGGCGAAAAGTTAGATAATATTCATCGTGAAATCGCTGCACGCCGTGAAGAAATAACAAAATCCGCCTCTGCGGAATAAATATATTATTGATGTGTTGAAAGGTATTATAGTTATGGAAAACAGATGCCCAAAGTGTAATACAAAGCTAAGCGTATTTTATTTAAAGCCTGAGTGTCCTAATTGCGGCTGTAATATTATGAATTACAATATGGACGAAAGACTTGAAGCAGATGCCGAGAAAGCTGAAGCCGAATGGGCAAAGGCTGATGCTTTCTTAGCTAAATTTAAAAGAAAAAAAGGTGGTAAGAAAAGTGAAAATGATTAAAAGGGTTACAGCAGTTTTAATTTCTGCTATACTTGTGCTTGCAGCATTTCCGATTACAATTTTTGCAAGTGGGGAGAGTACACAAATGTTAAAATTTAAGGACGGAAAATTTAAAATTCTTATTCTTGCGGATATTCAGGACACTAATACTCCACAGCAAGAAACTATTGATTTAATGACCAATGCAATAGATAAAACAAATCCTGATTTTATTGCTTTAACAGGTGATAATATTGCAGGCTGGTGGAAACATGTTACTCCGGAAGAAACAAAAGAAGCTGTAGATATTGTTGCAAAAACAATTAACGACAGGAAAATTCCTTTTGCTCTTGTATTTGGTAATCATGACCATGAAGGATTGTGTGATGATGAAATAGGTATGACAGAAGAGGAAGCCAAAAAACAAATAATGGCTTGGTTTAACGAATATGAATATTGCATGGCTGTTGAAGGCGAAGATTTAACAGGCGTGGGTAATTACAATTTAACTGTTAAAAATTCTGCCGGTGATAAAGATATTTTTAATATGTGGTTTATGGATTCAAATCCTTATACCGATGAATCCGAGGGCGGCGGTTACGGATATGTACATAAAGACCAAATAGAGTGGTATGAAAGAACGTCAAATCAGCTTAAAGCCGCAAACGGCGGAACTCCTTTGCCGTCTGTTTTGTTCCAGCACATTGTTGTTCCCGAAGTTTATGATATGCTTTCAGAAGTTCCGAAAGGAACAAAGGGAGCAATAAAAGGTCATGCAAATCATACAAGTCAATATTATATTGCAAATCCTGAATATATAACTTCAGGTCATGTTAATGAGGGACCCTGCCCGGCAAATACGGCAAATGACGGTCAGTTTGACAGTTGGCTTAATCAGGGCGATATTTTGGGCGCATTCTTCGGTCATGACCACGTTAATGATTATGATGGCGAATATAAAGGAATAAGGCTTATTGCTTCTCCTGCCGTTACTTTTTACAGTTACGGTAATTATAGGGGCGTTAGAACAATTACACTTGATGAAAATGACCTTACCGGTTTTGATACCGAAGTATTGACTTATGATGATTTGGTAGACCGCAAGGTTAAAAATATTTTCATTAAAGAAATGGGTTATATAAATTATAAAAACTATGTTGTGCCTGCGTTTTGGGGCATAGTAGGCGGTGTTGTTGTAATTGCCGCAGGCGTTACAGCAGCAGTAAAAATTATAAAAAAGCGCAAATCAAAGTAATTTGTTTATAAATAAAAAAGAGAAAATACATTGTATTTTCTCTTTTACTTTAATCTGCTTTTCTTTTATGCTTTTCAATTACAGAACAAATAATTTTGTAAATTAAGTAACCTAAAACAACACCCAGCGTATTGTCTATTAAATCATCTGTTTCAAAAAGTCCTTTTTTAAATATAAGCTGCATAAATTCAATGGAAAATGTAATTAAAAACCCTATAATCAGCGTTGTTTTAAATTTGTTTTTCTTCAAATTAAACGGAAGTAAAATTCCCACAGGCATCAGCATTATTATGTTTCCTATAATTTCCATTGCCAATTTTTCTATGCCTTTAATTGTTTGATAATAAGAATAAAAAGGAATTAAACTGTAGTTGTATGTGGGGTATGCCACTCTTGAAAAAACAAGTGAAGAATAAACCGCAAATAAATATACAGGTAAAACGGTAAGAGTAAACAGTTTTATATTTTTTGTGTTATGTTTTTTCTTAAGGTAAATCGAAACAGCTGTTAAGGTGATAAACATTATTACACATATAATTAAATAAACCGGTTTAACGCTTGTTATATATGATTTTAAAAAATTAGTAAACTTAAATTTCTGTATTTCCAATGTTACGGTTAAATTCATTAGCTTCATTCTTTCTTAAATAGTTAATAAAATTATAAGTCATTATGTGCATTGTGTCAATAAACAGTATTGACTATTAGGCAGATTAATGTTAATGTAGTGGGTATAGACAGGTAAGAGGAAATTTATTTTGAAATCGGATTTATTAAACGGAAAACCAATTAAAAGTATCATTATGTTTGCATTGCCTTTAATGGCAAGTTCACTTTTGCAGTATAATTATAATCTTGTAGATAATATTATTGTCGGTAGGTATGTCGGCACAGATGCTTTGGCTGCTGTAGGTAATGTTGGTTCAATAGGTGGATTTATTGTTGGCACGGTGTTCGGTCTTGCAGCAGGCTTTACAATTCCTGTTGCTCAAAACTTCGGTGCAGGTAATAAGCAAAAAATGAATAAGTTTGCAGGTTCGGGTATTTCTCTTGCTTTGATTTTAGGTGTTTTATGTACAATTATTGCACACGTTATTTCAACACCTCTTTTAAAACTTATTAATACTCCTGAAAATATAATTGAACTGTCTGCAAGTTATGTTAATATTTTATATTTGGCAATTCCCGTTCAACTTTTGCTGAATGTTTTTAATTCACTTTCCAACGCAGTCGGTGAAAGCAAAAAACCTCTTGTGTTTTTAACTGTAAGTGTTTGTGTTAATTTTGCACTTGATGTGCTTTTTGTAGGTGTATTTAAGTGGGGCGTTGAAGGCGCTGCGTGGGCAACCGCTGCTTCTGAAACGGTTGCGGCATTGCTTGCAGGCGTGTACATTTTAAAAATTAATAAAACATATAATATTACCGTTAAAGAATTAAAAATTGATTTAAAAACAGTTTGGATGCAGCTTAAATTGGGTATTCCTATTTCTTTGCAGTTTACTGTAACTTCTATAGGTTCAATGGTTTTGCAAACAGCAGTAAACGGATTTGGCTCAAATGTTATCGCCGGTTTTACGGCAGCAGGCAGGGTAGAGCAAATACTCAATATTCCTATGTCAGGTCTTGGCGTTGGCACAATGACATTTGTTTCTCAAAACTACGGTGCAAAAAATTATGAACGCATTGTGCAAAGCGTAAAAAAGATTTTTTTGCTGGATATAGTGGTATCTGTTGCCTGCAGTTTAATTTTGGTTGCTGTGGGACCTTATATAGTAACATTGTTTATGACCGATTATAACAGTGAAATTATGTTTGCCGCAAAGCATTATTTGTGGGCAATAGCAGAATGTTACAGCCTTGTTGCGGTTTTGTTCGTTTTAAGAAATACGTTGCAGGGATTAGGATTTACATATTCAAATATGATTGCCGGTGCAGGTGAATTGCTTGGAAGATTGGCGGTTGCGTTAATATTTACACCGCTTATCGGCTTTAATGCCGTTTGTTATGCCGGACCTGTTGCGTGGCTTCTTGCGGATATTCCACTCGTTATTATATATTTATCAAAACAGAAAAAATTTAAAAAATTAATCAGTAATTAAGGTTTTCATTAGGGGGTAAATCTTTATGCCGTATTATTTCACTTTAGGTGCAGGTTTAATTGTGTCGGTTGCTTTTTTGTTCAGCCGTTCAAAAGGTGCAACTGTTAAAAACTTGTTCTTCAAAATGGCTTCAAGCCTTTGTTATTTACTAACAACGGTTTTTGCCGTAATTTCAAATCCTGATCAGCCGGAATTCGGCTCACTTATAATAATGGGCGGTGCTTTAGGTCTTGCAGGCGATACAGCCCTTGATTTAAAATGCATTTATACAAAGGATGCAAATGATTATTTAAAGGCCGGATTTTTGTTTTTCCTTGTAGGACATATCTTTTACAGCGGTGCACTTGTTTGGTACAATCATCTTAAATGGTGGTGGGTTCTTATTTGTGCGGCAATTTCTATTGCCGTTGCGGCTGCAACTATTCTTTCTGCAAATATTATGAAAGTTCATTACGGAAAATACAGAAGAGTTGTTTTTCTTTATGTTGTATTTTTAACTATGACTGCCGTTTGCTCAATATTATCTGCCATTGTTACTAAGCAAAAATCAATGATTATTTTTGCTGTTGGTGCAGTTTCTTTCCTTTTGTCTGATGCTGTTTTGTCTAATACATATTTTGGCAGAAATTGGGATAAACCCATTCATATATTCATAAATCATTTTCTTTACTACGCAGGTCAGTATTTAATTGCTTCTTCTGTAATTTTTGTATAAAAAATTAAGCACATCGTATTTATATTTACGATGTGCTTTTTTTATAAAATATTTTCCATTGTATACTTTTGAATTTTTAAACCGCACTTTTCATAAAATTTTTTGGCACCTTCATTTAAAGTCCAAACATTAAGCGTTAAATTGTAGCAGTGTTCTTCTTTGGCATAATTTTTTACATATTCAAAAATTTTATAACCTATTCCGCCGCCACGCAGATTTTCATCAACACATAAGTCGTCAATATAAAGCGTTTTTATGTGTTGCATTGAATTTGCGTTTTGTTTTTGAAAAACACAAAATGCATATCCCAATATATTACCGCTTTTTTCATCTGTTGCAACAAAAATCGGCTTTTCTTCATTTTTGATTATGCTTTTAAGTTCATTTTCATTATATTTTTTCTTTCCGGGTACAAAAAGGTCGGGCCTTTTGTCGGCATGAACTTTATGTACTTGGTAAAGCAGTCTTGTTATTTGTTCAACGTCGCTTTCTTTTGCTTTCCTGATTTCCATTAAATTCACCTCTGTAACTATTATATATCTACTTTGTTTGCATTGCAATATATCTGTTGATTGTTGTTGAAAATACGCTGTTTTTATGATAAAGTATAATTAGTGAATTGTTTGTTAAAGGGGTAAATATGAATATAAACAATTTTTCAAATTCTTTGCATTTAAATAATGTTAAAGTGAATGACAATTATTTTAACAAATATTTGAATTTAATTAAAACAGTTGTTATTCCATATCAGTACAAGGCTTTAAACGATTTGATTCCCGATGCGCCTAAAAGTTATTGTATTTCAAATTTTATAAAGGCGTCTTCTGTATGCTTGTTACTTAAAGCCGGTATTTCTGTACCTGTTTTTCCTGTTGATAAATGGGAATATAAAGAATCAGAATGTAGTTTCGATTCTTTTTTAGGTTGGTGTTTTCAGGATACAGATGCATATAAGTGGATTGAAGCCGCTTCGTATGTTTTAGTTAACGAAAAAAATGATTATTTAAAAAAGCAAGTTGATGATTTGGTAGATTTAATTTGCAGCGCACAGCTTGAAAACGGTTATCTTGATACCCTTTATATTATTAACGACAGAAGTAAAATATTTTCTAATTTAAAAGACCGTCATGAGCTTTATTGTTTTGGCCATTTAACAGAGGCTGCTGTGGCATATTATAATTCTACCGGCAATAATAAATTATTAAATGCCGCCATTCGTTTTGCCGATTTAATTTGCGATTATTTCGGCGATAATAAAAATCAGGGTTATCCGGGTCATGAAATAGCCGAATCTGCATTGGTAAAATTATATTATATAACAAGTAATAAAAAATACATAAATCAGGCAGAATTATTTATAAAAAGAAGAGGTACAAAACCATATTATTTTGATATTGAACGCAGTTATAATCGTACAGATAACAGCATTGATTATGAATATAATCAGGCGCATATGCCCGCGATTGAGCAGAATGAGGCTGTAGGTCATGCAGTTAGAGGCGTTTATTTATACCGTGGTATGGCTGAAATTGCAAAGGCGAAAAAAGATGATTGTGTATTTACCGCCTGCAAAAATATTTGGAATAATATTGTAAATAAAAAATTGTACATAACCGGCGGTATAGGTTCCACAGCAGTCGGAGAGGCATTTTCATTTGATTACGATTTGCCGAATGACTTGGCTTATTGTGAAACTTGTGCTTCAATCGGTCTTGCAATGTTTGCACGCCGCATGTTTGAAGTTAATCCCATTTCATCATATTTTGATGTGTTTGAACAAGCTCTTTACAATACGGTTCTTGCCTCTATGGGCAGTGACGGAAAATCTTTTTTCTATGTTAACCCTCTTGAAGTTTTGCCTGTTGCTTCAAAAAAAGATGAAAGAAAAAATCACGTTAAAACACGGCGGCAAAAATGGTTTGGTTGTGCTTGTTGCCCTCCCAATTTAACACGCTTTTTATCATCAATAGGAGAGTATTGTTTTAGTGAAAACAGCAGCACTTTGTTTGTAAATCTTTATATTGGAGCAAATGCTCAATTTGCAAACGGCAGTATTGATGTTCAGTCGGATTATTTGTCAAGCGGTAATGTGATTTTAAATGTTAAGCCTAATAAGCCGTTTAAATTGGCACTCAGAATTCCTGCTTGGTGTGATAACTTCACAATAAATTATGATTATGAAATGATAAACGGCTACGCAGTTTTGAGTATTAATAAAAACACCGTTGTTAAAATATCTTTTGATTTAAAAGTTAAATTAATTAAATGCTCAAATCTTGTCAGAGCTAATATAGGCAAGGTTGCTGTTGCAAGAGGTTCCGTTGTATATTGTGCAGAAAGTATTGATAACTGCGAAAACTTGCAGCTTTTGAAAATAAATCCAAATGGCGATTTTGTGTTTAATGAAAACGGCACAATAATTGCAGACGGTTTCATTGAACAACCGGATGAAAGCTTGTACGGCGAATATAAACCTGCTTCTTTAAAAAAATGTAAGATTACATTAATCCCTTATAATTCGTGGGGAAATAGGGGAGAAACGGAAATGAGTGTGTATTTGCGTATTTAAATATTTAGGGGTAAAAACATGAATAAAAAATTTTATAAAATGTTATTTGCAATGTTATTGCTGTCGGCTATGATGTTTGCTTTTTCAGCTTGCAGCGTTAATATTTCAAAACCAAATGAAAATAAAACCTTGGATTTAAGCAATATGAATCTTGTGTTTGAAGATGATTTTAACGGTGAACTTAATAAAGATATTTGGCAAACCGATTTTGAAACGCCTGTTCGCCGTGGAGGTTTTGGACTGATGAACAGTGCTTTACGGAAAACGGAAATTTAATAATCAGAACTGAATATAAAGAAAACGGCAGTCAGGGTGCCGGCTGGTATTCCGGAACTTGTTCAACACGTAATACATTGCAATATACTTACGGCTATTTTGAAGTACGTTGTAAAGCTCCGGCAGCTGAGGGGTTGTGGAGTGCATTTTGGATGCAATCTCCGTCTATGTCTAATGATGAAACAAACGGCGGTAAAGACTGTGCGGAAATAGATATAATGGAATCTCCTTATTATAACGACCCTGTTAATAAAGCAAAAACATACAGAAACACTACAATGCACACAATTCATGTGGATGGATACGGCGATGCTCATACGGCAAAATCATCAAAATTTATTCGTGTGGATAAGGATATGTACAGCGATTTTAATACATACGGTGTTTTGTGGACGAAAGACGAATATGTTTTTTATGTAAACGGTAAAGAAACTTGGCGAACTGATTTCGGCGTTTCACAGGTGCCGGAATTTTTATGGCTGTCTGTTGAAATTGCAGGTGAATCAAATTCCTCAAATCCTGAAAATACAGATAATAAGTTTACATGGTCGGGCGACATTCGCAATAACGGCAAAGATAAATTTCCTGCTGATTTTGTGGTTGATTATGTTCGTGTGTATCAATAATTGAAATATAAAAGGTGGTAAAAATGAATAAAAAGATTATGGCTGTTATAATTTCTGTTTTAGTTGTTTTGGTTGTAGCTGTTGTTATTATCGTTTATGCTGTAACCGGTTTTAAATTCGGTTGTTATACCGGTCAGGTTTTTGTTTCTGATAATATGCCTATGGCAAATATCAGCGTAACAGACGGAAGAAATGTAGTTAAAACAGATGAAAAAGGTTGCTTTGAGTTAAAAGGTTATAAGAAAACACATTTTATAACCGTTACCGTTCCTGCCGGCTATACAACAGAAAATTATTACATACCCGTTGAGAAAGATAAATATGACGGATATGATTTTGTCCTTGAAAAGTCGAATATCGAAGCAGGAGAAGCACACAGCTTTCTTCAAATATCAGATACCGAAATAGGTGAAGACGGCGTAGGCGATTGGATAAATTATTTAAAAGATACAGTTAAAAGCGAAAATCCGGCTTTTTTGATTCATACCGGTGATATTTGCTATGAGACGGGCTTAAAACGCCATAAACAGGATATGAATACAGAAAATATGAGCGTTCCGGTTCGCTATATTACGGAAATCACGACTATGTTGACGGAAAGTACGGTGAGGAGCTTTTTGAAAGTATTTACGGTCCCGTGTGGTATTCTTTTGAAGTAGGTAATGTTCATTACGTTGTTACTCCGTTTCAGGTTGGTGGTGATTATAAGTCTTGCTACAGTAAAAATGACAGGTGGCGTTGGCTTGAAAACGATTTGGCAAATACTGATGAAAATATGAAGGCTGTTATGTTTAATCATACGGTTCCTTCTTCAGACGATTATGTTATTTCATTTGACAGAAAAGAGCTTGATTTAAAAAAACATAATTTAATTGCTTGGTGTTACGGCCATTATCATTATAATTACGTTAAAGAAAATAACGGCGTTCTTAATATAAGTACAGCCCGTCCCGATTGCGGCGGTATTGATTCATCTGTAAGCGGTGCAAGAATGGTTTATATTGCAAAAGACGGCTCTGTTTCCACTAAAATGACGTATTATGATTTTGATGTAAACGATAATTTGATTCAACCGGAAAATACTGCTTGGTCTGCTAAATTAAACGGTAATATTCTTTACTGTAATACTGTAATTCAAAACGGCAAAGTTTATGTTGCAACGGTTGATGATGATTATCCAAGAAACTGTGGCGTTTATTGCCTTGATGAAAATAACGGTTCGGTTTTATGGTATTACGAAACAGTAAATTCCGTTAAAAATAATTTGATTGTTGAAAACGGTCTTGTTGTGGCACAGGATTGCCAGGGCAATGTTTATTGCATTAATTTGGAAAACGGTTCATTGAAGTTGAAAACAACAGTTAAGCTGGGAAGTTCTTTAAATACAAGCACAGGCATTGTTTTAGATAACGGAATTGTTTATGCAGGTTGTGCTGCCGCTATAACTGCTATTGATATTAACAGTGGAGAAAAAGTTTGGGAAAACATAAGAAATCACGGTGAGGCTTCACCTGCTGAATTTGTTATAACAGGCGATAAATTGATTGTAAGCTCACATTGGGATGCACTTGTGGCTTTAAACAAAAATACCGGCAAACAAATATGGAAAATTAAAGATGATGATATAAGATTCAGAAGTTCAACGCCTTGTGTTGTTGATGAAAAAACTTTGCTTGTGGCTGATTCCGATGCAATTATGCTTGTTAACAGTGATGAAGGTAAAATAACATCAAAATTCGATTTTGAAGATTATAATTTTTCATCAAGCGGTCAACCTGTTATATCAGGTGATTTGGCATACATTCCTACTGCAAATAAGGGCATTGTTATTTTTGATTTAAATACACAAAAAATTGTAAACGAAATTGCAGTTGAAAAGGCTTTAATTTATGCTGCACCGTATACAAGCGGTAATTCGTTAACGGTTGAGCCTACCATAATCGTTAATGACAAGGGGCAAATGGTTTTTGCTTCTTCTGACGGTAATTTGTACGTTCTTTCCAAAAACGGTGAAATTCAAGACAAAGTATTTATCGGTGCACCGGTATTTTCTTCCGTTGCTTGCAACGGTTCAAATGTTGCAGTAGGAGATTTTGCGGGCAGAGTAATTTATTTAAATCAAGTTTGAATTATTGCAAAAACAGATTGCTGATAATATTACATAGTATGCTGAGGTAAATTGATGAAAAAAAGTTGGGATAATAAGTGGTACAACGAAGATTTTTTAAAACAGCTTAAAAATAATGCGTATATTGATTACGACGGTGGTTTGCAATATACTGCCAAATACGCTCCTGATGCAGTTTCTAAATTCGGAATTGACCCAAGAATGTTGGGTGGACCTATCGGAAAAATGGCAAAATCAATGCGATTTGTTCCCGATTTTATTTTTAATATAATTAAGCCGTCTGTTAGTGGAAAAAATCTTTCTTTTTTCAGAAAAAGTTGCAGCAAAATTTCTTATGCAAATTGCCACATAAATAATGTTGATGTAAATAGCAGAACGGTTTGTTCGCCTGACGGCTATGAAATACCGATAAGAATTTATACTCGCAGAGAAAACAACGTCGATGTTTGTTTGCTTTTTATTCACGGCGGCGCGTTTGTCGGCGGCACTCTTGAACCTTATGATGAATGTTGGAAAATGTTTGCGTCAAAATTTGGTATAAAAGTTATAAGCGTTGATTATCGTTTGCTGCCTGAAAATAAATATCCTACTCTTTATGAAGACTGCTTTTGTGTGTTAAAACATATATATGATAACAGTGCTTTGTATGAAATAAATAAAAACAAAATTTTTGTTTGCGGCGACAGTGCCGGCGGAAATATTGCACAAGCCTGCACAACAAAAGCAAGCGGTACCGGTATGGTAAAAGGGCAACTTTTACTTTATCCTACGCTTAATTTATTTTCGGTTGAAGATAAATATTTTAAGAAAGGATTAGACGGTTTTAAATTAGAACCTACGCAAAAGACACTTTCAAAGGGTGTTATCCGCCAAATGCAAATGCTTGTAAATTGTAATGTTAAAAAAGTAGGAATTATGCGTCCGGATGAATTAAATAATCCGTATTCTTTTGGTGTTAAATTTAATACGCCTACGTTTATTACGGTAGGTGCACTTGACTATTTAAGTAAGGATGCATTTGCATGGGCTCATAAATTAAAAGATGCAGGCGTTAATGTTAAAATGGTTGTTTATAACGGATTAGGGCACGGCTACCTAAATGCAACAGGTGTATTTCCTCAGGTAGAAGATGTTATAGACGAAATGGGCGATTTTATTTTTAATACTATTTGATTTTAATATATAAAGGATGTAATTATGGAAACTATTAAAATTAACGGTTATTTCTTTTCAATATCCGAATTTCAAGATTATTGGCGAATTTATTACTATAAATCCGAGGAAAGACACAGATTTTTAATACCAAAAAATAAATGTGCTACAAGAGAAGATGTTTTAAATCTTTTGCGGCATGTGCAACTGTAATAATAAAAACGCACAACTTCTTAAAATGAAGCTGTGCGTTTTTTTATTGTTCAATATTGTATCTTAACCAAACGGCGCCGCTGTTAAATTTTTTAATATCTTTAAGCTTTAAATGGGTTAATGGAAAATCATTTTTTCTTCCGTCGAAAACAGACGGCATTTTTTGCCTTGCATCAATGCCGGGACCTATCAGCAGGCTTATTTCATCTAATAAATTTGCATTTAAAAATGCCGTGTTTATTGTGGGACCGCCTACAATGCCAAGTCTTTTAATATCAAATTCACTATAAAGAATTTCAACGGCACGTTTAAGGTTAATTTTATCTTTTCCGCATGCAATACAAGATATATTTTTGTGGTTTAAATAATCTAAATATTCTTTTGTAACATGCTCGCTTGTTATTATTAAATACGGTTTTTTGTTATCGTCTATATTCTGCCACATCAGTTTTCCGTCAGTGTCTGTAATTATTTCATATTCAGATGATGTTTGATTTTTTGCAAATTCTTCTTTTCCCAACGGCGTTTTGTTTTTAACTTTAAAAAATCCTTCTTCTGCCATTTCAGTTTCTGCAGTTACACGACCGCTTAATGTAGACGGTAAATTTAATTCGGCAAGCGTTTTATAGTAATCTTCCACACCGGAAAGTTGAGAAGTCATTGCACAGTCAATTCTTCCGTCAACAGAAGTCATCATGTGGCAAATAATATACGGTTTTTTCATTGTATTTTCTCCTTAATATTTTAGATGTTTTTTGTAATGCTTTTTAATAAGTGTCTGTTAATGTACTGATCTTTAAAGAGTTTTCAAATTCTTTTTTGGTTAGTTTATTGCTTATGCTGTTCTTATTAACCGAAACGGTTATATTTTTGCCGGGCGGCAAATAAAAACAGTTGTCGCTAAAAACGGCGTCTTCATTTTTTAATTCCAGTAAAACATAAAAAGCCGGAGGATTTGAATTAAGAATTACAAAAAATTCAGAATCATTTTCAGTAACTTGAACAGAAATTTCAGGAATTTCAAAATCAATGTGTTTTGCAGGCGCAAAAAGTTCAATACCTCGGCTTATTGTTTTGTGATTTTCAATAAGCTCAAAATCTGCATAAAGATTTTTTTATAAAAATCATTTTTAACGTATTTATTTAAATCTATTTTTATAATTTCGCTTGATTGCATTGCTTCAAGCTTCGCTTCAATACAATTATCGTAAATAACATTTCCGTTAAAGTTAAGCAAACGGCAATGCACGCTGCAATTATGCATTTTTAATGTTTCGTTTTCATAAAAAATTTTAAAAATGTTATTTTCCGTTAACTGATATTGTAGAAGTAGACACAGAAAACGGCGAACATATAACAATAACAGTTTCATCAACCACACTTAAACATCATAGAAATATAATAAATCAAACATTAAGTTTAGCAGTTAAAAACAATTTAATACTATCAAATCCGTGTCAATATGTAACTATGCCAAAAAGTGAGCGTTACAATTACGATTTCTATAATTTAGATGAAATAAATAGTTTTTTAAATTCAATAAAAAATGAACGATTATTCCCTCTTTACTTTGTTACTATTTCATTTGGTTTAAGACGAAGTGAAGTATTAGGTATAAAATGGGATAGCATTGATTTAGAAAATAAAAAACTCACAATTAAACACACGATAGTTTATAGTTACAAAATAATTGAAAAAGATAGTACAAAAAATCAATCAAGTTATCGTAGCTTTCCTTTAAATGAAGAAATTATAAACTTATTCGTAAAATTAAAAAATGATGAAAAACAAAATAAAAAGCTGTTCGGTAAAGAATACATAAAAAATGATTATGTATTCAAAATGGAAAATGGTAAACCCTACTCCCCAAATTACATTACCAAACAGCACGCAAAAATATTAAAAAAATATGGTTTTCGTCATATAAGATTTCACGACTTACGCCATAGCTGTGCAAGTCTATTAAATGCACAAGGATATACACTAAAGGATATACAAGAGTGGCTCGGTCATTCTGACATCCAAACAACAGCTAACACTTATGCACATTTGGACACAAAACGAAAAGAAAATATTTCAAACAACATTTGTAATATTATAACAAGCAAAATGCGTTAGACAAAGTGTTAGACAAAGCAAAAAATAAAAGAGCCGATTTCTTGAAAAACGGCTCTATTCCTTGGCAGGGGCAGAAGGACTTGAACCCTCGGCACGCGGTTTTGGAGTGGCCGCGGTCTATTAAACCGAGCCCCTCAAAACCCACAGTTTTAGGACATCTTTCAAAATATCAAAAATAAATATTTTCACTTTGATGCTTTATTGATGCTCTGTGAAATTTTTATATTTTAGATTATTATCACAATGATAATTTATTGTTACAAAAATAAAATTGGATCTTGCTATTATTCCAGATTTGGAATATAATAAAATTATCAAATTGCGAGGTGCTATAAATGATTGGATATATGACTGCAAGTGAAGCTGCACAAAAGTGGAATATATCTCATAGACGAGTTATTACACTGTGTAGCGAAAACAGAATTAGTAATGTTGCAATGCTTGGAAACATGTGGATAATTCCTTCAGATGCTGAAAAGCCTGTTGATGCGAGAACTACTCGTTATGAAGGAAATGTAAATGCAAAGCCATTTGTCAAATGGGCAGGTGGAAAAGGACAGCTGCTTGATACGCTCCGTACATATTATCCAAAAGAATTAGGCACAACAATCAAAAAATACTGTGAGCCTATGGTTGGCGCAGGTGCAGTAATGTTTGATATACTCAACAATTATGAGCTTGATGAGATACTGATTAATGATTCAAATATTGAATTGATGAATGTATATCTTCAAATAAGAGATAATGCTTCGGAACTCATTCAGTTGCTGCAACAATTTGAAAAGGAGCATTTATCGTGTCCCGAAGGAAACAGAAAAGAATACTATTATTCGCAAAGAGAACTATATAATAGCTTAATCGCAAATAAACAATCTAATGCATTATTGAAATCAGCACTATTCATATATCTAAACAAAACCTGTTTTAACGGACTTTACAGAGTGAATAAAAAAGGTCAATATAATGTACCAATGGGTTCCTACAAGAATCCTACAATTTGCGATATTGAAAATTTGATTTTGGTGTCAGATAAGCTACAAAAGGTTCAAATAGTTTCAGGAGATTATAAGCAGACCAAAGATTTTATTGATGAAAACACATTTGTGTATTTTGATCCGCCATACAGACCATTGTCGAAAACTGCAGAATTCACATCATATACCGAAGCGGAATTTAATGACGAAAACCAGATTGAACTTGCAGAATTCATTAAGGAATTATCCGGCAAAGGCGCAAAGGTACTTGCAAGTAATTCAGATCCAAAGAATACAAATCCCGATGATGATTTCTTTGATAATTTGTATAAGGCATTCAGTATAAATAGAGTAACTGCAAAAAGGTCAATTAATAGCAAAGGTAATAACAGAGGTAATGTTAGCGAATTGCTTATCTGCAATTATTAGGGAGGATGATTATGAGAGAATTTAATAAATGGCTTGAAAATTTTAGAGATAGTATTGCAAGCTATGACTATTACATAGATTTTGAAAAGGTACACAGAAATGTTGATAGCATAAAAATTGAACTTAATATACTTAATTCTCTTGTAGGCTCTAAAAATATTGAAGAAGATTTCGAGAAAATCATAAAAGAATATCCGCAAACCTTAAAATGCATTCCGATATTACTTGCTGTGAGAAGCAATGAAATTTATGCTATGGATTGCAACGGTGAATATACATACGATTTTAGAAATATGACATTGTCTGTTGATGAATATAAATCGTTTATGAAAAAGACAGGGTTATTTGATCTAATATCAAATAGAATTGTGTCTAATCTTGTTGATTATGTAACAGGTGTTGAAACGGGTCTTGATTCAAACGGCAGAAAAAATCGCGGCGGTCACTTAATGGAAAATCTTGTTGAATCTTATATTCAAAAATCTGGATTTATAAAAAACGAGAATTATTTTAAAGAAATGTATATTCACGAAATCACTGATAAATGGAGAATAGATTTATCTGCTATTTCAAATCAAGGCAAAATGGAAAAGCGTTTTGATTTTGTTGTAAAAACAGATGATATGATTTATGCAATTGAGACTAATTTCTATGCAAGCGGTGGTTCTAAATTAAACGAAACTGCCCGAAGCTATAAGACCTTAGCTCAAGAGGTTGATACCATTGACGGTTTTACTTTTGTATGGTTTACTGACGGAAAGGGTTGGAATAGTGCAAGGCATAATCTAGAAGAAACCTTCGATGTTATGGAAAATATTTACAACATCAACGATATGGAAAATGGCATTATGAATGAGGTTTTTAAGTAATGGCAAAAAAGATAACTAAATGGGAGCCTGATGATTTTGAATTGGAAACCAATACTGTTTGGTCATTTCCCGAACGTGGCAAGTGGGCAACTCATGATGCAAAATGGCGTGGTAATTGGTCGCCATATATTCCACGAAATATTATCTTGAGATACTCCCAAGAGGGAGATTATGTGCTTGATCAATTTGCCGGTGGTGGTACAACACTTGTTGAAGCAAAGTTGTTAAACAGAAATATAATAGGCATTGATGTCAATCCTGTTGCACTTGATAGATGTAGAGAAAAGGTTGATTTTGAACGAGAGAATTGTGGCACTGTTCAAATAAAGCAAGGTGACGCAAGAAATCTTGATATGCTTCCAAACGAAAGCATTGATTTAATTTGCACACACCCACCTTATGCAAATATAATTGAGTATAGTGAAGATATTGAAAACGACTTATCTCACTTGAAAGTTCCTTCTTTTCTTGAAGAAATGAAAAAGGTAGCGAGTGAGAGCTATCGTGTTTTGAAGAAAGGTAAATTCTGTGCAATACTTATGGGAGACACAAGACAAAAGGGACATATGATACCTTTGAGCTTTGAGGTTATGAAAATCTTTCAAGATGCAGGCTTCAAGCTTAAAGAGTTAATCATAAAGGAACAGCATAATTGCCAGGCAACAGGATTTTGGAAAACAAATAGTGTAAAATACAACTTCTTGCTAATCGCACACGAGTATTTATTTGTGTTTCATAAATAAAAATTCATATTTAGTCTGGATATTCTAACTCCTTTGTGGTATATGTTTGTACTACAAGGGAGTTGATTTTATGTCAATATTACGAGAACTATGGTACGGAAACATCAGACCAAACGAAGATAACCTGCTCGGCGGATTGACAGATGGGTTTAAGTTGTAAAAACAAAAATGATGCTCAAATGATGCTGTACGGGTTGAATTTGTTGGATTTGTTGCGAAAGATTGGACAAAATGAAAAGGGACATCTACTTTGGTAGATGTCCTTGTTTTTGGCGTATATAAAAGGAAAAGCCTCTAACCACGATGGTTAAAGGCTTTATCATTGGCAGGGGCAGAAGGACTTGAACCCTCGGCACGCGGTTTTGGAGACCGCTGCTCTACCAACTGAGCTATACCCCTATGAATTTGGTGGGCCATCAGGGACTCGAACCCCGGACCGACCGGTTATGAGCCGGGAGCTCTGACCAACTGAGCTAATGGCCCAAATCCACTTAAGCGACTTTGATATAATAACATTTAATCTGATTTTAGTCAATAGTTTATTGAAATTATTTTGCTTAACAACCTTTTTTCTTTATATTTTGTTGAAATGGCGGTAGATATATTGTAAAATTGTTGTATGAAGTTTAAGGGGAATGTTTAATGACTAATAATTTTTTATCCGGCAACGAAGTTCTTGGTATTGAATTCGGTTCAACAAGAATTAAAGCAGTTCTTATTGACGAAAGTTATAATACCGTTGCTTCCGGCAGTTATACTTGGGAAAATAAGTTCGAAAACGGTTATTGGACTTACGATTTGAAAGATGTTGTTTATGGAATGCAAAGTGCTTACGCTGATTTAAATAATAACGTATTTAAAATTTACGGTTCAAACATAAAAAATATATCCGCTCTCGGAATTTCTGCTATGATGCATGGGTATTTACCATTTGATGATAAAGGCAATCAACTTGCCCCGTTTCGTACTTGGAGAAATACAACTACTTATGAGGCAGCAACAGAATTAACAAAACTTTTTAATTTCAATATTCCTCAAAGATGGAGCATCGCCCATCTTTATCAAGCAATTTTAAATAATGAATCACATGTTGAAAAAATTAATTTTATAACCACTTTGGCAGGTTACGTGCATTATTTGTTAAGCGGTGAAAAGGTTGTTGGTGTGGGCGAAGCTTCCGGTATGTTTCCGATAGACAGCAACACAGGTAATTATGATGAAAATATGTTAAAAAAGTTTTCATCAATAGATTCGGTAAAAAAATACAAGTGGAACATTGAGTCTGTTTTACCAAGAGTTTTGTCTGCCGGTGAAAGCGGCGGTCGTTTAACAGAAAACGGTGCAAAATTAATTGACCCAAGCGGTAATTTACAGCCCGGTGCCGTTATGTGTCCTCCTGAGGGGGATGCGGGAACCGGAATGGTCGCAACAAACAGCGTTGCCGAAAAAACAGGCAATGTTTCTGCCGGTACATCAATATTTTCTATGGTTGTTCTTGAAAAACAGCTTAAAAATGTATATGAAGAAATTGATATTGTAACTACTCCAAACGGCAAACCTGTTGCAATGGTGCATTGCAATAATTGCTGTACGGATTTGGATTATTGGGTTAATTTATTTTATCGTTTTGCTCAAATAGGCGGTTTTGATATTGATAAATCAAATGTTTATGATATTTTGTATCAAGAGGCATTAAACGGTGATAAAGATTGCGGCGGAGTTTTGACGTATAATTATTTTTCCGGCGAACCGGTATCTCATGTTGAACAAGGAAGACCCGTTGTTGCAAGAAGTCAAAATGCAAAATTTAATTTGGCTAATTTTATGCGTTCTAATATTTATTCGGCGTTAGCAACATTAAAAATAGGCATGGAAATTCTTGATAAAGAAAATGTTAAAATCGATTGCTTAACGGGTCATGGTGGATTGTTTAAAACAAAATATGTTGGTCAAAAGTTATTGGCAGGTGCTGTTAATTGTCCTGTTACTGTTATGAAAACAGCAGGTGAAGGCGGTGCATGGGGAATTGCCGTTTTAGCTGCGTATTCTAAAAACAGCAAAAATTCTCAACTTTCTGATTATTTAAATAATTTTGTTTTTTCAAATTGTGAATCCGTAACAGAAAATCCCAATACCGATGATGTGGCAGGATTTGAGGAATATATTGAAAAATATAAAAACGGATTGGAAGTTGAAAAACTTGCCGGAGAATTAATATAAAGAGGTATTATTATGGCTATTAAAGATTATGAGTTTTGGTTTGTTGTCGGTACACAATTCCTTTATGGAGAAGACATTTTTGAAACCATTAACAATCACGCTAAAGAAATGTGTGCAGAGTGGAGTGAAAAATTACCTTGTAATGTAAAATTTAAACCGTGCGTTAAAACATCAGGCGAAATTCTTGATGTTATGCAGCAGGCAAACAATTGTGAAAATTGCGCAGGTGTAATTACTTGGATGCATACTTTTTCACCTTCAAAAGCGTGGATTGCCGGTTTTAATGTTTTGAAAAAGCCGTATTTACATGTAAATACTCAGTTTAACAGAGATATCCCTTGGGATGACATTGACATGGATTTTATGAATCTTAATCAATCTGCTCACGGCGACAGAGAACACGGCTATATTGCCGCAAGAATGAGATTAAAAAGAAAGGTTATTACAGGCTATTGGAAGGATGAGGCTTTTCAATCTGAAATGGAATGCTGGATGCGAGCTGCTGTAGGCGCCGCAGAGTCAAGAAAATTACGCGTTTTGCGTATTTCTGATAATATGCGTAACGTTGCCGTAACAGACGGAGATAAAATTGAAGCGCAAATTAAGTTAGGCTGGCAGGTAGACCATTACGGCGTTGGCGATATAATTAAAGAAGTAGAAGCTGTTACAGAAGAAGAAATAGATAAGCAAATGGCAGAATATAATGAATTGTATATAATGGATACAGATAATATTGATGCTGTTCGCTATCAGGCAAAAGAAGAAGTTGGTATTAAAAAATTTCTTGAAAAAGGTAATTTCGGTGCTTTTCATACCAATTTTGAGGATTTGCAGCAGTTACGTCAATTACCGGGACTTGCTGCTCAAGATTTAATGCGTCAAGGTTACGGATTCGGCGCGGAAGGCGACTGGAAGGTTGCAGCAATGTTAAAAGTTATGAAATCAATGGCTGAAGGCTTAAACGGCGGCACTGTGTTTATGGAAGATTATACTTATCATTTTGAACCCGGAAATGAAATGCTTCTCGGCTCTCATATGCTCGAGGTTTGTCCTACTTGTTCTGCCGAAAAGCCAAAAATTCAGGTTCATCCTCTTGGCATTGGCGATAGGGAAGACCCTGCAAGACTTGTTTTTAAAGCTCAAACAGGTAAAGGTATCGTTGTTACCCTTGTTGATATGGGTGACAGATTGCGTATGATTTGTAATGATGTTGAGTGTAAAGAACAGGTTCACGATATGCCAAAGCTTCCTGTTGCCGGTGTATTATGGAAACCTCTTCCTTGCCTTCAAACTTCAGCCGAAGCGTGGATTTACGCAGGCGGAGCGCACCACAGTGTGCTTTCATACAGTTTAACAGCAGATAATATGCGTGATTTTGCTGAAATTATGGGAATTGAATTTGTTCATATTAATGAAAACACAGAGATTAATCAATTCAGAAAAGAATTGTTTTACAACGATGTTGCTTATAAATTGGGAATGTAAGGAGTAACTATGTTAGAAGAATTAAAAAAGCAGGTTTTTGAGGCTAACTTAAAACTTGTTGAGTACGGTCTTGTTGTTTTAACTTGGGGTAATGTTTCCGGAATAGACAGAGAAAAAGGTTTGTTTGTTATTAAACCGTCAGGTGTTCCTTATGATAAAATGACTGCCGATGATATGGTTGTAATGGATTTAAACGGCAACAAGGTTGAGGGTGCTTTAAACCCTTCTTCAGATACTCCTACTCATTTGGAACTTTATAATAATTTCAAGGAAATCGGCGGAATTGTTCACACACATTCAAGCTGGGCATGTTCTTGGGCGCAGGCAGGCAGAGATATTAATGCTTACGGTACTACACATGCCGATTTTGCTAATGGTGCCGTTCCTTGTGCAAGAGGGTTAACCGAGCAAGAGGTTAACGGAGAATATGAACTGAATACAGGCAAAGTAATTGTAGAAGAATTTATTAAAAGAAAAATTAAACCGAATGAATGTCCTGCCGTGCTTGTTCACAGGCATGGACCGTTTACTTGGGGCAGCAATCCTTTTAAAGCCGTTGAAAATGCTTTAATTCTTGAAGAAGTTGCTAAAATGGCTTACAGAACTGAAAAAATATCTGAATTTGACAGCAATTCAAACATAGGCATAGAACAGTATTTGCTTGACAAACATTACCAAAGAAAGCACGGTAAAAATGCTTACTATGGACAAAGTAATTAATTTGTGATAAAGTACATATTATTAGTTATAATTAATTTTTGAAATGAGGAACAAGATGAAAAGAAAAATTTGTTTATTTTCAACTTTGGTTGCATTAATTTTTTCAGTTTCTTTTGCGTTTACTGCATATGCAAGCGATTCCTGCAATTTTGATATTTTATTAAATGCATCGGAATTTGTTTATAACGGATTAGAACAAAGACCTGAAGTAACTGTTATTGATGAAAACAATAATGCGGTAGACTCAGAATTGTATAATGTTACATATAATGATGCTAAATCAGTTAATGTGGGCACATATTCGTTAACCGTCAGCGGAAACGGTGAGTTAGTCGGCAGTAAAACGGTAAAATATAAAATAAAACAGCAAAATATTGAAGACGGTGCCGAGTTTTCGTTACCGTTCAGCAGTGTGGTCTATACTTCAAAAGAATTTACGCCTAAACTTGCCGCAAGCAGTAACGGCGTGGCTTTAATTGAAGGCAGAGATTACAAGGTTTCATATAAAAATAATGTTAACATTGGTAAGGCAACTGTTAAAATTACGGGTATTAATAATTATAGCGGAACTGTTTATAAATATTTTTCTATTGTTCCCGATACTGTAAGTGATTTGAAATTTGTTAAAAGCACTGAAACTTCAATTACATTAAGTTGGTCTGCTTTAGCAGATGCAAACGGTTATCAAATTTATATTTTAAGGAACGGCAGATATGTTCCATATAAACTTGTAGACGGTAAAAATACTTTACAATCTACTTTTTCTGCCGAAGCAAACAATAATTATAAATTCGCAATCGCAGCATATAAAGATGTTGGAAAAACAAGATATTTTGGCAAATTAAGCCCGGCTGTTGATGCGTATACTCTCGTTTCAAAATATAATAAAGGAATTGTAATTCGCAGGGATGATAATTCTTCATCTGCAAAAATAATGTTCCACAGTGTACCGGGTTGCTCCGGATATGAAGTTATTTACACGCCGGACCCTTATTTTTCAAAAATGAAAAAAACGCAAACTAACAAAGGCTATAAAAACATTGCTTTTGATTTAACGGGTCTTGATACATCTCTTCCGATTTATGTTAGAATAAGGGCATACCTTGATACTGTAGACGGCAGAATTTACGGTGCTTGGAGCGACAGCGAAAACGACTTTTATTACAGAAGCAGTGTCAGTGCATACAAAGCTGAAAATTCAAGGCAATTAACTGTGTCTTACAGTAAGTCAACTTATGGCTACGGCTATCAGGTTGTTTGCTCAAGATTCAGCGATTTCAGTCAGCCGAATGTTATTAATTGCAGCGGTATCAATAAATTAAAGCAAACAATCAGCGGATTAAGAGCAGATGCATCTTATTATGTAAAAGTTCGTCCGTATTACACTATTGGAAATGATTATTATTACGGACCGTACAGTTCCTCAGCCGTAACAGGAATTTATTATGAATATTCCTACTACGCTTCCAATTATGTAAAAAATGAAGACAGAACAACTAATTTGCGAATTGCTTCAGAAGCAATTAACGGTACTGTAATTTATCCCGGCGAAGTGTTTGATTTTAATGAAATAGTAGGTCCGCGTACGGCTGAAAGAGGATATAAAAAAGCAACTGTATTTACAGGTACCACAGGAACAGCTCAAGAGCTTGGCGGCGGTATTTGTCAGGTTTCTTCAACTATATTTAATGCCGTTTTAAGTGCTAATTTGGAAATTGTTGAAAGAAATCAACATTCTCAAAAAGTAACTTATGTTCCTTACGGCAGAGATGCTGCTATTTCCGGCACATATAAAAATTTCAGATGGAGAAATAATACAAATTATCCTATTAAAATCGAAATGAGCGTTTCCGGCGGTGTAATCAGATGTACTCTTTATGCGTATGCAAATCATAATGTAAGTCCCGGAAATGTTGATATCAGTGTTTTAAAAAGCGGCAATGTTTATACTTTAAGGCGTTATTATAACGGCAGATTAAATTATTCTTGTACAAGTAAATATTAATACTACCAATATAAAAAGGCAGTAGATACAAACTTGTTGTATCTACTGCCTTTTATCAATTGTGTTTAATACATTTAAAGATTTGTTAGGCATTGTTTTCTATTTTGAAAATTAATATTTCAAAAGGTTTTAAAATAACATTTTTAATATCTTTGTAAGAATAAGTTATTTCTCTTGCCATAATTGATTCGCAATAAATATTGCTTCTTTTTCCGCGTATTAAATTTCTTGGGGTTGCAATACTGTCGTCTAATGAAAGTATAAATTCTTCTTTTTTGTCATTAGGATTTCTTAAAGCAATAATTCCATTACCTTCTTTGTCCCAGGAAATATAGCCGTAAATATTGTTTTCTTCGGGATTTTCGCCAACAAATACAGCGTTCTTTAAAATTTCAAAATTTTCTTTTTGCCAATTCATTGCTTCTGAAAGTGAATTCCATTTGCTTTCATTCATCATATTTGCCGATAAATGAAGTTCATTTAATGCCTGACCCCTAACGGTACACCAATAAATATACTTTTTAAATTCCTCATCCGTATATTCAACTTTAGCTGTGTTTCCGTAAATCGGCTCGTGGTTGTATAGATTTTTAAGAGGTATTTGCAATGCTCTTGTGCAAAGGCAGTCGTAATATCTTCCGTCACGGAAAGTGATTTCTTTATCAACTTGTGCTTGCTTGTCAAGATTTTTTGCAAAGCCTATGTCGCCGCTATTTTGTACCCAAAGTGAATTTACCCATTGTAACCACCATGGGGAAACGTTTACATAGCAAGTCATATTAATCCATAGAGATGGGTTTACTTCTCTTAATTTTTCATATGATTTTATCCATTTTTCCCACATATCGGTAACAAAATACATATCTTCGTAACCGCCCACAGCGTGATCGTGTTTTTTGTTTTTGCAGGCTTTAAGGCAAAATCCGTCTAATTTCCAATAGTCAATATCAAATTCTTTTGTTGTTTCAATAAGGAAATCATTAAGTTTGTCTATATATTTTGAAGATGCAACGCAAATATCTTTTGCTTGCCTGTTAAGGTATCCATTTTTAGCAAATTGCATTTTTCTTGCAATTCGGTCGGGTCTTGTATATCCGCCTCTCGGTCCCAACCATAAGCCAAAATGAGAATTCATACTTTTGCAAAGTTCGGTAACTTTTGTAAGCTTATTTGGGAATTTTTTGTTAAAAGACCAAAATCCGGCTTTTGTATTCGGCCATCCGTCATCAACTACATATGCGTCAAGCTGTGGAGCACCGTGTGCTTCAAGTTGTTTGTGTATTTCAGCAAAAGATACCATTATGTTTTCTTCTGTTATATCTTTCATATAATCGTACCAACTGTTGTATTGAAATCTAAGGGGCGCAGGAACGCTTATAAAATCAATATAATCAAAAAATGCATCTCTTACGCCGGCTAATGAATCATTTAATCCACCGCCTATAATTGTAATTGGGCATTTAAAATCGTTACCAACAGTTTTGCCTAAATAGTATCTTACAGTTGCAACATCGTTTATAATTCGATTTTCCGTCATAGGAAATTCACAGCCGTAAAAAAGGCTGTCAATATAAATAGGTTGACCGAGCATAGACCAAAATGCAGGGATTTCACCGCCTTCAACAATTTTTGCACTGAAATTAGAGTGAGCATTTGCTACGCCTGTGCTTTCAAGTTCAATATAATCTATAGGAGTTGTTGATTTTTGCGTTAAAAATAACTGCTTGCAAACTGTGTTTTGGTCTTTATGAATCCAATATTGAAGTTTAGCTTTAATATCTAAATTTTCTTTGAAAGAAATTGTAAGTTTATTTTCTGTTTCATCTACTTTTTCAATTTCTAAATCGTTTGATGAAATTTTTTTGCCGTTTGTAAATTTAATTACAAATTCTGCTGAATTGCCGTCGGGAATAAAATCCGATTTCGAGCATTTATTTATTATTTTTGAAATATGAAAATTTTTGTTTTCATTTTCAAATTCACAAATTAATTTGTTGCTTTCTAATTTATACATATTTCCTCCAAATAAGCCAAGCTTTATAAATGGTATTTTTATAATTATACATTTAATAGTAAATTAATTCAACAATATTACCGAATTAAATAAAGTTTTATAAAAAAAGCAGTGTAACTAAAAACAGTTACACTGCTTAATAAGCAATTTATTAAGGGATAGATTATCTTTTAATATCGTCCCAAGCAACGCCGTCAATATGGAATAAATCGTCAAATTCATAACGGTTGTTTTCGTCCTTATTGTGGCTTGGATACCAAACTTGTGCAAAGAATGGGTTTGTTTTTGCGATTGAATCGTAATCCCATGCCTTTTGAGGAACATAGCACTCAGGGCACCAGTGTCCGCCAAGAAGAATAAGTGATGGGCTTGCTTCAAATTCAGCACCGCAATGGCCGCATTTCCATTTAAGCTTTGTAGCCATGTCGCCTTTTTTCATTTCTGTTGAAAGGCATTCGCCGCCACGGAATTTAGCAGCCTGTTTCATATCCTCAATGTCAAGTTCAGATTCAGGTTTGCTTTCATCGTAACCGTGGTCAAGCTTGTATTGCTCTGCTGCGCTGTTGTCTTTATCAAAGTGAATAATTTCAAAATCATCCCATTTTGAAGGAATCTTTTCCCATTCAGCTTTTGAACCGTAGTAAGCACTCATACGAACTTTGTTGTCTTTAGCAACCCAGTCAAGAGTACCGAAATCCGGTGTGGAAGCAATCTTCTTCATAAACGGTTTTGCACAAGCTGCAACAAGGTTTTTAGGAAGATATCTTGGTATTTTAAAGTAGAATTCAACTTGATCGGCAAGTCTGTTGAAATAATCCTGAATAGGAAGATTTTCACGGAAGTGAAGGTAATCTTCAAGTTTATCACCGTCTGCATAAAATTGACCGTGGAAGTTCTTTGTAATAAACCAGTTAGGGTCAAACAATTTTTCAGGGCCTGCAAGACCGAGTGTGCCAAGAAGGAGAACTTCAAATTCATAGTTGGAAATTCTGTATTCTTTACCTGAACCGATGTTGTAGAAGTGGTTCCAGAAGTCAGAGCCTAAATGACCTGCAGCGTCTTCTGTAACAAGGTTGCACATAAGACGACCGGAATCTTCAACAGTACACCATTCAAGAACGCCGTTAATCGGAACGTGGAACATGATTGGGTCCATATTTTTAAGAATGTTTGGATAAAGAATACCTGATTGACGCATAACAACCCAGTTTTTAAGTCCGCTTTCAACAAATACTCTTTCAGCAACTACTTTTGAAACTGCATAGTGGTCGTAAATAGAAACTTTAATAGGATCTCCGCAACGGCCCCAGTGAATAGGGTAGTTACGTCCGCCTGTTTCTGCAACAGTACCTATGTAACAAACTTTAATATCATCTGCATTTGGCTGTGCCTGAACTGCTTTAACAATATTTTTAGCAGCGCCGATGTTTGTTTTTTGTGTTCTGTAAGGTTTCCAGTCAGCAGCAGGGGATACCATACCGCCTACGTGAAGAACATAGTCTGCACCTGTAACACCTTCAAGGATTGCATCATAGTCAAGGAAATCGCCCCAAACTATTTTAACATTTGGCTTGCCCATAAGCGGTTTTAATTTTTCTTCATTTTTAGCGCTTTTTCTTGCAAGCATTTTGATGTTGATTTCGTTAGGCTTTTTAAGCATTTCCTGCACAGCAGCCCAACCCATATTACCGGTACCGCCGGTAATAAATACGGTTTTCTTTGCCATTTGATAATCCTCCCTTATTAATGGTAAAATTTTTACAAAACATATTATAAACTAATTCTAAACAAATTACAACACATTTAACAGAAAATATTAATTTTTTATAAATAAAATATAACATTTCACAAGTGTGTAAAATATTGTTGACAAATAACATATGTTGGTTTATTATATTTGCACAAAGAAAATATTTTCTTATCAAGAGTGGCAGAGGGACTGGCCCTATGAAGCCACAGCAACCTGCATTTATGCAAGGTGCTAATTCCTGCGGTTAATCCGAGTGATGAGTTTATTCTTACACGCAACTCATTACGGAGTGCGTGTTTTTTTATTGGAGGATATTATTATGGCAAAACATTTATTTACAAGTGAATCCGTAACTAAAGGCCATCCCGATAAAATTTGTGATCAAATTTCGGATGCTATTTTGGATGCAATGCTTGAACAAGACCCAATGAGCCGTGTTGCTTGTGAAACTACTTGTACTACAGGTCAAGTGCTTGTTATGGGTGAAATTACTTCAAAAGCACAGGTTGATATTCCGTCATTGGTTCGTAAAACCGTTTGTGAAATCGGTTATGATGACGGCGCAAAGGGATTTGACGGCAACACTTGTGCGGTTCTTGTTGCTCTCGACCATCAAAGCCCTGATATTGCTATGGGTGTTGATAAATCATTTGAATTAAAAAATGATGAAGAAGATAAATATAACCTTAACGGTGCAGGCGATCAAGGTATGATGTTTGGTTATGCTTGTGATGAAACAAAGGAACTTATGCCTTTACCAATCAGTTTGGCACATAAGTTGGCTGTAAAACTTACACAGGTTCGTGAGGACGGAACCCTTCCTTATCTTTATGCAGACGGTAAAACACAGGTAACCGTTGAATATGATGACGATAAGCCTGTTAAAGTTACTGCTGTTGTTGTTTCAAGTCAACACAGTGCAGATGTTGAACTTGAAACATTAAGAAAGGATATTATTGAAAAAGTTATTAAAACAACTATTCCTGCTGATTTAATGGACAGTGAAACGGTATTTTTCGTTAATCCTACTGGTAGATTTGTTGTTGGCGGTCCTCAAGGTGACAGTGGATTGACAGGTAGAAAAATTATTGTTGATACTTACGGTGGATATGCACGCCACGGCGGCGGTGCATTCAGCGGTAAAGACCCTACAAAGGTAGACAGAAGTGCTGCTTATGCTTCAAGATGGGTAGCTAAAAATATTGTAGGTAGCGGACTTGCTAAAAGATGTGAAGTTGAACTTGCTTATGCAATCGGTGTAGCAAAGCCTGTTTCTGTTATGGTTGATACTTTCGGTACCGGCGTTAAGTCTGATGAAGAAATTTGCGAAATCGTTAAAAAAGTATTTGATTTAAGACCGTCTGCTATTATTGACAGACTGGATTTAAGAAAGCCTATTTATAAAAATGTTGCTGCTTACGGTCATATGGGCAGAGAAGATTTAGGTGTTTCTTGGGAAAAACTTGATATGGTAGACGAACTTAAGAAGTATATGTAATTTTATTTATTATTAAAGGCCAAGATTTACTTTCGTAAATCTTGGCTTTTTTGTGTATATACATATTGAAATAAAGGAAATATTAAAGTATAATTTTAAAGGTTATTTAAATATTTTAGAAAGAGTATTCGGTTTTATGGTAATACGTGAAGCAACCAAAAAAAGATATAGACAGTATTGAAAAAATATACAATAACATACATGATATTGAAGAAAAGGGATTGACCGAAATCGGATGGATTCGGAATGTATATCCAACTAAAAAAACAGCAGAAAATGCTTTGAACCGAAAGGATTTATTTGTTGTTGAGGATAACGGTAAAATTGTTGCTTCAGCTTTTATCAATCAAATTCAAGTTAACGAGTATAAGCGTGTAAATTGGAAATATAATGCAAAAGATAATGAAATAATGGTGTTGCATTGTTTGGCAGTTGACCCATATCAAGAGAATAAAGGATACGGTAAAGCGTTAATTGCATTTTATGAAGATTATGCAGTATTGCATAATTGCTTTATGTTGCGTATGGATACTAATGTGCGAAACACAAGAGCAAGAAATTTGTATAAAAAGTTAGAATATGAAGAAATAGGCATAGTAGAATGTGAATTTAACGGAATTCCAAATGTACAGTTAGTATGCCTTGAAAAATATATTAAATAACGGGTAATTATTTGTAATATAAAATGTAAAAAAAGATAGGAGTCATTCTTTGAGAAGCACTCCTATCTTTTTTGTTATAATTATATTATTGTGCGCCGTTTGTTGTTACAATGTACGGTTGAATACTGTTTGCCAAATTTGAAATAGGCATTGTTTGAAGTGCAATTTCACCGGGACCTGTAACAACAGTGTTAAACAGTCCTTCGCCGCCGAATAAAATGTTTTTTGCACCCTTAACTGTTTGAACGTCAAGGCTGCATGTACTGCTCATCATAACAAGATGACCGGTGTCAATAATGATTTGCTGACCGGGTTGCAGTGTGTATTTTACAATAGAACCGTCTACTTCAATAAACGCCGTTCCGTTGCCGGAAAGTTTTTGCATAATAAATCCTTCGCCGCCAAACAAGCCTGCGCCGAATTTTTTTCTGAATTCAATAGAAAGTTGTACTCCGCTTGTGCTTGCAAGAAAGGCAGATTTTTGGCATATGTATTCTTTTCCCGGCTCAATTTGAAGAGGAAGAATATCACCGGGAAAGCAACTTGCAAAAGCAATGGTGCCTTGTCCGCCCACAGCAGTATATCTGTTTTGAAAAAGTTTTTCGTTTGTCATCATTCTGCCGAAAACTTTACCTAATCCGCCGTTTGTGGTTGTTTCCATTTTCATGTTTGGACTCATCCAACTCATTCCGCCGCCTTCGGTAATCATTGTTTCATTTGCGTCAAGTGTGCAAATAAGAACCGGAAAATTACCGCCTTTGATTTCATAATTCATACATATTCTCCTTTTATAATTTTTTGTCTTTATCAACAGCTTTATTTACTGCATTGTGTACTGCACTTTCAAAACCGTCTTTTTGAAGTGAAATTACGCCCTCAATCGTTGTTCCGCCGGGGGAACAAACTTGGTCAATAAGTTCATAAGGGTGAGTAGTATTCTCTAAAATCATTTTAGCACTGCCGTAAACGCTTTGTGCCGCAAATTTTAATGCATCGCTTTTTTTCATACCGTTTTCAACGCCGGCACGTGCTAATGCGTCAATAAACATATATGCAAAGGCAGGCGAACAGCCTGCAATTACACCGAAAAGCGGAAAGGCGGTTTCTTCAATTTCAGTGATTGTGCCGATTGATTTGAATATTTTTTCCACTGCTTTCTTTTCTTTGTTTGTAACCGATTGATTTACACAGTATGCACTGCAGGATTCGCCGACTTTGGCGTTTATGTTTGGCATAACTCTAATTATTTTATTGTCGTGAGACAAATTATTTCTTATAAATTCTATTGATTTACCTGCCGCTATTGAAATTAAAACAGTTTCATTTTTTTCAAGTTCAAGGTTTATTTCATTTAATACTGTGGAAATTTTGTTTGGCTTAACAGCAAGAATTACATAATCGGAAAGGGAAATTACTTCTTTTGAATTTTTGCATTTATTTATTCCGTATTTTGCCGCTAAATTATCTGTTTTTGCTTCAGTTGGGTTATATGCAAAAATATCGTCGCCTTTAACAGCTTTTGATTCAACAATTCCTTTAATTATTGCAGATGCCATGTTGCCGCATCCTATAAATCCAATGTTCATTTTAAATGTCCTCCGCTTTAACTTTATATTATCATATCAAGTATGTAAATATCAATGCTTTTTTAATGCATTGTATTTTTCTCTTGTTGCAATTCCGCCTCTAATGTGCCGTTGCGCCTTGTTTTCCTGCAAAACTTTTTGTACTTGTTCATACAACTCTCTGTCTATTTCATATAACCGTTTTGTTACGTCAATATGTACTGTGGATTTGCTTATGCCGAATACAGCGCCTGCTTTTCTTACTGTTGCGCCTGTATTTTTTATGTAATTTCCTATTTCAATACATCTGTTTTCAACATTACTGTTCACAGTTTTCACCGTCCTCAGTAATGTATATTTAATTTAGCAGTTAAATATCACCTTTATTATTCTTGTTTAAAATATTGTAATGTAAAGGTAAATAATGTATAATGATTTTAGAATATTTGGGGGTTATTTTTATGATTTACAATTTAAAAACAGATAATTATAAAACATTTAGTGTTTTTAAAGATAACGTTTTAACGCCACGTTCTTATTTCATTCCTTTTAGCAGCAGGGAAGAGATGATGGATACCGATATAAGAACAGAACGTTTTAATTCTTCTATGACTGCCGTTCTTTCAGGGGAATGGAATTTTAAATATTACGACAAGGTTTCTTTGATGCCGAATGAATTTGATACAGACAGTGTTGAAATGGATAAAATTGCCGTTCCGTCTGTATGGCAATTTACAGGATATGAAAAACCTTATTATTTAAATTCACGCTATCCGTTTGATTGTAATCCGCCTCATTTTCCCGAAGACTGTTCAGTGGGCGTTTATTCAAAAAAATTTGTTTTGGATGACGTTAACGGTAATTTTAATTTAATGTTTTTGGGTGTTGCCGGTTCACTTGATGTTTTTGTTAACGGCACTTATGTAGGCTACAGCGAAGGAAGTCATAATACAAGCGAGTATGAAATAACTTCGTTTTTAAAAGACGGTGAAAATGAAGTTGTTGCAGTTGTTCATAAATGGTGTAACGGCACATATCTTGAATGTCAGGATATGTTTAGAAATAACGGAATTTTTAGAGATGTTTTGCTGTTTAAAACAGGAGAAAACAGTATTTATGATTTTGAAGCAAAAACAACATATAATGAGGACGGAACTTATATGCTTGATGTTATTCCGTCATTTAAAATTACAGATGAAGTAACGTTTAATGCGGAAATTTTTGACGGCGATAAACTTGTAACTTCAAAGTCAATTAATATATGCCCGGAAAAAATTGATAAAATTACTTTTGATGTGCTTGACGTTAAAGAGTGGAGTGCTGAAATTCCCAATCTTTATAATCTTTATCTTTCACTTTCAAAAGAGGGTGAAATTGTAGAAATTATACGTAAGAAAATAGGATTTAAACATATTGAAATAAGAGGCAATATTTTCTATTTTAATAATAAGCGTATTAAACTTTTGGGCGTTAATCATCATGATACCGATGCTTCAAAGGGATATGTAATGTCTTATGATGATATGGAACGTGATGTTAAAATATTTAAAGAATATAATGTTAATTGCGTCAGAACATCTCATTACCCTCCCGATCCGATGTTTCTTGATTTGTGTGACGAATATGGAATTTATGTTGTTGATGAGGCTGATATAGAAACTCACGGCTGTGAAACGGAACTTCATAAACCGGGCGCTTGTTCTCATAATCCCGAATGGCAAGGTCATTATTGGGATAGAGTTTACCGTATGTTTCAGCGTGATAAAAATCATTGTTCAATAACAATGTGGTCTTTGGGCAATGAATCTCACGGATACAGTAACCAAGATTATTGCTATGAAGAATTGAAAAAACTTTCACCGATTCCTATTCATTATGAGGGTGTTGTTCGCACGAAACGTTGGGCGTATGATGTTGTTTCTCAAATGTACCCTTGGCACAATTTGGTGAAAAAAGTTGCAGCCGGAAAGGGATTGTCAAAGAAATTTTATAAAAAACCTTATTTTATGTGTGAATATGCTCATGCCATGGGCCTTGGTGCCGGTGATTTGGAGGAATATGTTCAGTATATATACCAAGGCGATAATATTTTAGGTGGCTGTATTTGGGAATTTGCAGACCATGCTGTTCTGGAAAAAGAAGGACCGTATGAATATACTTACGGCGGTGACCATAATGAATGGAAACATGACGGCAATTTTTGTGTTGACGGATTGTTTTTCCCAAACAGAACTCCTCATCCCGGTGCATTGCAAATGAAAAATTGCTACAGGCCGGTAAGAACTAAAAAAATATCAAATAATGAATTTGAATTTTTTAATCACAGTTGTTTTAAAAACGAAAAATTGCTTGTTAAGTATTCTGTTTTAAATAATGGCAATGAAGTAGATACCGGTGAATTTAATGTTGATTTAGAGCCGCAAAGGCATTACAGAAAAAAGATTGATGTTAAAGCAGAAAATCACAGTGTTATTATATTTACATACTATGACGGTGATTTTGAAGTTGCAAAAGAACAAGTTATACTAAATCCAAATTATGCAGAAAGTAAATCAGATGATTGTGATTACAAAATTGATGTTAAAACATCAGAGTCTAAAATAGTTATTTCTGTTAAGAACGGTGAAATTATCTATAACAGAAAAACAGGCGAATTTGAAAGTTATGTATATTGCGGCACACAGTTAATTAACCAAATGCCTTACTCTGCTACAAAGGGTTTTGCCCCTCAGCTTTACAGAGCGCCTATTGATAACGATATGAATTTAGATAAATTGTGGAGAAAAAGCGGTTTGCATCGTTTTTCCTACACACTTAAAACCTTTGTTAAGGATGCATATAGGGTTGAAGGTAATTACGTTATAATTAATGCGTCATACAGACTGTCTTCATCTGTAAAAAATCATGCCGGAAAATATAATGTAATTTATAAAATATCGTCAAACGGAAGTATTAATATCAGTTATACATTTTCAAATGTCGGCTTTAAAGTTGTTCCGAGATTAGGCGTTCATATTGAAATGCCAAAAGAATTTGATAATGTTTCTTATTTTGGCTATGATCAAGAAACATTGTCTGATTTTAAGGAGCATTCTGTTTATGCCGTTAAAGAACTTAAAGTTGACGACATGAGAACCAACTATATTAAGCCGCAGGAAAACGGAATGAGATTTTCTACTTATTGGGCAAATATTACTAATGAAAACGGCGTTGGATTAAGATTTGAAAGTGCAAATTCATTTGTATTTAATGCCTGTCATTATACAGTTGATTTGTGTGCAAAAGCTGCTCATATTGAAGATTTGAAAGATTATGATACAACTGATGTTGCAATAGATGGGTTTATGCTTGGCGCAGGCTCAAATGCATGCGGACCTTTTCCAAATAAAAATCACAGAAAAGTTGTTGTGTTCAATTACAGTAACAGCTTCACTGTAACACCTGTAGGCGGTAAGAATGTTTAAAATAGGAACAGATATTGTTCAAATTTCAAGAATTGAAAAAAGTATGCAAAAAGAAAATTTTATTAAGTTTGTTTTTACGGATAATGAAATTAATTATTCAAAAAAAGCAGAAACCTTTGCCGGCATATTTGCCGCAAAGGAAGCATACTTTAAAGCATTAGGTACAGGAATTAACCAAAAGCTTAATGCTGTTGAAATTTTGCATAATGAAAAAGGAAAACCGTATATAAACGGTGTTTTAAACAGCGATGTTTCAATAAGCCATGACGGTGATTATGCTGTTTCCACTGTTATTTTGTGGGATTAGTTTATTTGAATGTAATGTTAAGAAAGATTGGTGGAATTTCAAATGAGGATTTTAACTGCCGATGAAATGAAAAATGTTGAAAAGCTTGCATTTGAAAAATATTTTACAGAAGCCGAATTAATGAAAAAAGCAGGAGAAGAATGTTATAAAAAAATCATTAAATATTACGGCGAAGAAATAAAAAGTAAAAAAGTTTCTGTTGTTTGCGGTAACGGAAAAAATGCAGGCGACGGCTTTGTTATTGCGAAAATGCTTTTGGAATTCGGTGCTTTTCCGGAAATTGTTCTGGCAGATAAGGCACCTGAAATTGACGAACCTAAGATGTACTACGACCAAGCGATTAATGCAGGTGTTAAGTCCTTACCTTTTTCAAAGGTTGCTTTTGACGGCGTTTTAATAGTTGATTGTATTTTCGGAATAGGTTTTCACGGCGAAATAGGCGAACCGTTTAAATCTGTTTGCAACGCTGTAAATTCAAGTGATTGTATTGTTGTATCCGTTGATACGCCAAGCGGCGTTAACGCAACAAACGGTTTCGAAAACGGAGCTGTAAAAGCAGATTTAACCATTGCTGTTTCAACCTTAAAATATTGCCATGTTTTGCCGCCGGCAAATGAATGTTGCGGCAAAACAGTTGTTGTAAATATCGGTATTCCTGACGATTGTTTTAAAGATTCATATCCCCAAACAATAACTAAATCTTATGTTAAATCGTGTTTCCCCAAAAGAAAACTTAATTCTCACAAGGGCGATTACGGCAGGCAGGTAAATATTTGCGGCAGTTATAAAATGTGCGGCGCCGCTGTTATATGTGCAAAGGCGGCATTAAAATCGGGTGTCGGTCTTCTTAAATGTGTTTTTCCAAAATCAATTTACTCTGTTTTAACTTCTCATTTGATTCAGCCGTTGTTTTCACCCGTAAGTGAAAATGAAGACAAAACATTTTCAATCGGTGCTTTAACAAAAATTACCGAGGAAATAAAATGGGCAAACAGTATTGTGCTTGGTTGCGGTATAGGTAACAATGATGACACTCAAGTTTTGTGTAATCAAATAATTAAAGAAAGCGATGTGCCTGTTGTTATTGATGCCGATGGCATAAATTCAATTTTAGGGAATATAGATGTTTTAAGAGACGCAAAAGCACAACCTGTTTTAACTCCCCATCCTGCGGAAATGGCACGGCTTATTAACGAAAGCGTTGATTATGTTCAGTCAAACAGAATTGAAGTTGCCAAGGCATTTGCAAAGGATTATAATTGTGTGGTCGTTTTAAAAGGGGCAAATACAGTTGTAACAAACGGTGTTGATGTGTTTGTTAACACAACAGGCAATCCCGGTATGGCAATGGGCGGAACAGGCGATATGCTGTCTGGAATAATCGGGGCATTTATTGCACGCGGAATAACACCGTTAAAAAGTGCTGTGTGTGCCGTTTATATTCACGGATTGTGCGGCGATATAACCGCTAAAGAATTAAGTATGTCCGGTATGACTGTGGATGATATGTTGGAACTTTTGCCTGCTCTGTTAAGTGAATTTGAATAAGGACTGAGCTTTTGAAAAAAATTATTCCTTTAGTGCTGATTTTTGTGCTTTTAACAGGATGTAAAATAAAAAATTATACCCCTGAAATAGCTGATTTTAATCAAAACGCAACTTTTACTTCAGGGGAATTTTCATGTCAATGTAATGTTACTTATGAAAACGGCACAGTAACTGTTTCCGCAACTTCAACAAATGTTTCGGGCGTTACTTATATTTATAACGGTTCATCGTTAATTTGCACTTATGATGATATGGAATATACTCAAAATTCCGGTTTTGAAGCCTCTAATCCCGCCGTTGCTCTATATGATGCATTTGAATATTTAAAAAATGTTGAAAATGTTGACGTATCACTTACAGATACAGGCTTTGAATATAAAGGAAAAACTGCACTTGGTGATTTTGTTTTGCTGCAGAAAAAAGACAACTGTTATATATCAATTAATTTTGTGGATTACGGTGTTAAATTTGATTTTATTCAGTAATTCACTTAATTATAAAACGGGCTTTGACGTATGTATGTCAAAGCCCGTTTTGTTTAGGTTTAGAACTAATTTTATTTTACAATAGCGACTATAAGTGCAATGATTGAGATAACCGTGGGTATCGTGAATTTTAATAATTCCATAATATATTGCTGTCTTTTAATCAGTATATCTGATTTTCTTTTAGAATAACAGCCGATTCCTGCCTCGGCAGGTTCAACAATATATTTCCATTCATCAGGTGTGCTGATATCTGTTTTTATAAGATGACCGGATAAAATAAGTACATCAATTTGCTCTTTGTCGTATTCAGGTTCACAAACAGTAATTTCTCTTGGTCCGTCAGGTTGTGAACATAACTCGTTAATTTCTCTTAAAACAACGTCTAACCCTTTTATTAACATATATTGATACTCCTTTATTTTAATTTTTCATTTATTTTGTTTTCGATTTTGCTTAATGTCTTTTTTGATGTAAGTCCTAAATCAATAGTTTGAATGTTGCCGTCTTTTAAGTTAAAGATAAGTAGAGAGCGGCGTTCGTATAAGTTCTTTTTTAAACTTGCTTTTGTGTCTTTAAAAGTTTCAATGCTGTTGATTTCGTTGTATTTTATAATGTTGTTTTCATCAAGACCGGTAAATTCCAATCTGTCATCATAAAATATAATTCCGTTTGAAAAAATTTCTTTCGTATAAAATATCGCTAAAATAATTGCAAATACAGAAATTATTAAAAACACGATGTTATAAAATGTTGCACCGCTTTTTATGCTTATTATGCTTATTGATGTTACCCATATTGAAGCAGCATCAAATATAATTGAAATTAAAACATGAATAGGCGATATTATTTTAAAAATATCTTTTTTCATAAATCAGTACTTCCTTTCATAAAAATTCCTGTAAACTTCACAGTTTTTTATTTCAAATTCTTTCCCGTAAAGATAAGAAAGCAAATTATCGTCATTAAAGTTAAATTTCAGTTTATAACTGTAAAGCGCCTGTCGGTATCTTCCGTGTTCCTTTCCGTATTTTCCGTCGTTTACAAGGGGGTGGCCGATAAATGATAAATGAGCTCTGATTTGATGAGTTCTGCCTGTAAGTAAATCAATTTCAATCAGTGAATTATTATTCCAAGTATCAATTACCGTGTATTTTGTAACAATTTTTTTTGCTCCGTCGGTTTTGGCTAAAGAAACATTTACCTTGTTTTTGCTGTTGTTTTTTGTAAGGTATCCTGTTAAAATGTCGGTTTCTTTAGGCATTATGCCTTGCGCAACGCATAAATATAACTTTTGTATTTCTCTGCTTTTAATTTTTTCGTTAAGTATTCTTAAAGCTTGTGCGTTTTTTGCCGCAATAACTATTCCGCCTGTATTTCTGTCAATTCTGTTTGCAAGGGCAGGCGTAAAACAATTTTCTTCATTTGGTTTCCATTCGTTTTTATCGTAAAGATAACGCTTTATTCTTGCAATTAATGTGTCTGTGTATTCATTACCGTCAGGGTGGCAAAGTAACCCCGGTTTTTTGTCAACAAGAATAATATTTTCGTCTTCGTATATTATATCAAGTTGCTTTGATGCATCGGTAAAATCATAGTGAACCTTTTTTTCTTCAAGCACATCATCTTTTAGGTAAAGTTCAATCAAATCACCGTTGCATAAAATATATGACGGCTCGGTTCTTTTTTTATTAACTTTAATATTTTTCTTCCTTATTTCCTTAAACATTAATGATTTTGGAAGTTTTGGAAATTTTTTTTGAATAAATCTGTCAACTCTTTGATCGCAGTCATTTTTTGATATTATATAAGATTTCATAATTACATTATATATTACAATTTACAAAAAGTAAATAATATGTTAAAATAACTCTAATTGCGCAGAAGTAAGGAAAATTTTTATGGATAAGTTTAAATTGGTAAGCAAATTTAAGCCTACCGGCGACCAGCCCCAGGCTATTGAAAAACTTGTTGAAGGTATTAAACGTGGTGATAAGGAACAAACCCTTATGGGTGTAACAGGTTCCGGTAAAACTTTCACTATGGCAAATATTATTGAAAAAGTTAATAAGCCTACGCTTGTTTTGGCACATAATAAAACTCTTGCCGCACAGCTTTGCAGTGAGTTTAAAGAATTTTTCCCGGAAAATGCAGTTGAGTATTTTGTGTCTTATTATGATTATTATCAGCCTGAGGCTTATGTTGCCACAACAGATACTTATATTGAAAAAGACAGTGCCATTAACGAGGAAATCGATAAATTGCGCCACAGCGCCACAGCCGCATTGTCAGAAAGAAGAGATGTAATAATTGTTGCGTCTGTTTCTTGTATATATTCTATAGGCGACCCTATTGATTATCGTAATATGGTAATATCTTTGCGTACCGGTATGGAATTGGGCAGAGATGAGTTAATTCATAAGTTAGTGTCAATTCAATATGAAAGAAATGATATTAATTTTGTGCGAAATAAATTCAGAGTTCGCGGCGACACTGTAGAAATTTTTCCTGCCGGTTCAAGCGGCAATGCAATCAGAGTTGAATTCTTCGGTGATGAAGTTGATCGAATTTGTGAAATTAATCATGTTACCGGCAAAATTGAAGGAATACTTGCCCATGCTTGTATTTATCCTGCTTCTCATTATGTTGTCGGTGCAGAAAAAATGAAGGTTGCGCTCGATAAAATATATAACGAAATGGTTGAGCGTGTTTCGTATTTTGAATCTAAAGGCAAACTTCTTGAGGCACAAAGAATTAAAGAAAGAACAATGAATGATATTGAAATGCTTCAAGAAACTGGATTTTGTAAAGGTATTGAAAATTATTCTGCTGTTATGAGCGGAAGAAAACCGGGTGAAGCTCCGTTTACGCTTTTAGATTATTTTCCTAATGATTTTCTTTTGTTTTGCGATGAAAGTCATGTTATGTTGCCACAGGTAAGAGGAATGTACGGCGGTGACAGAAGCCGTAAAAAAAGTCTTATTGATTATGGATTCAGACTTCCGTCTGCCTTTGATAACAGACCTTTGCAGTTTGATGAGTTTTACGGTAAAGTTAATCAGGTTGTATTTACATCTGCAACACCGGGTCAATTTGAAAAAGAAAAATCAACACAAATTGTTGAACAAATTATTCGCCCTACCGGGTTGTTAGACCCAATTATTAATGTTAAACCTACCGAAGACCAAATGGATGATTTGGTATCGGAAATAAATATTCGTGTAGAGCGTAAAGAAAGAGTGCTTGTTACCACATTAACAAAAGCAATGGCAGAAGATTTAACAGCTTATCTTGAAGGTTTCGACATTAAAGTTAGGTATATGCACCATGATGTTGATACTATAGAAAGAATGGAAATTATAAGAGATTTGCGTCTTGGTGAATTTGATGTGCTTGTTGGTATAAACTTGTTAAGAGAAGGTCTTGATATTCCCGAGGTATCTCTTGTTGCTATTTTAGATGCCGATAAAGAAGGTTTTTTGCGTTCTGAAACATCTCTTGTTCAAACTATAGGCAGGGCGGCAAGAAATGCAAACGGCGAAGTAATTATGTATGCAGACAGTGTTACGCCGTCTATGGAAAAAGCAATCAGTGAAACGGTTCGCCGTCGTAAAATTCAGGAAGAATACAATAAAGAACACGGAATTGTGCCTCAAACCATAAAAAAAGAGGTTCGTGATGTACTTGAAATTACTTCTAAAGAGAAGATTGACGGCAGAAAAGGCAAAAAGCTTTCCAAAAAGGATAAAGCTGTTCTTATTGATAAGTTAACTAAAGAAATGAAAGAAGCGGCAAAAATGCTTGAATTTGAACATGCTGCATATTTGCGTGATAAAATTGAGGAGTTAAAACAAAATTGACAAAAAATTTGTTTGCCAACAAAAAGTTTTGGCAAGACACATTACGTCTTGCGTTACCGGTTGCTTTACAAAACTTGCTTACAAGTTCATTTACACTGGCAGATACATTGCTTGTAAGCAGTTTGGGCACAGTTGCACTTTCATCTGTAGGTATGATTGGGCAATGGGGCTGGCTTATGACTATGATTTTAGTAGGCTTTTGTTCTGCAACAACCGTGTTTGTTTCACAATATTGGGGAATAAGAGCAACAGATAAAATTCGCAGAGTTGCCGGCATATCCATAATTTTTGCTTTAATTATTTCAGTTACCTTTACTTTGTTAAGCTTTTTCTTTCCAAATTTGGTTATAAGAATTTTCAATTCGGATGCACAGGTTGTTGCAACAGGAAGCGAATATTTAAAGGCAGTAAGCTTTTCTTATATTGCTGTTGCTTTAACAAATATAATGGCGGCTGTTTTAAGGTCTGTTGAAAATGTAAAATTGCCGATGTATGTTTCTGCTTTCACCACAATTCTTAATATTTTTCTTGACTATGTCATGATTTTCGGCAAATTCGGTTTTAGCAAAATGGGTATTAAAGGCGCAGCCGTGGCAACTGTAATATCCGCTTGGTTAGGCGTATTTATTCTTGTAATAATTTCATTAGTACAAAAGAATATTTTAATCGGTAGCTTTAAGCAGTATTTCGTTTTCGATAAAACAGAGCTAACGGAATACGTAAAAAAAGCCACTCCCGTTGTTATTAATGAAGGCATGTGGGGTGTTGGTACTTTTGTTTTTAATATAATATTCGGAAATATGGGCTACGAATATTTTTCGGCTCTCACAATAGTAAGAAGTTTTGAAAATATTGCGTTTGTAATATTTATAGGTATATGCAGTGCTGCGTCTGTCATGATAGGTAAATCGGTTGGAAGCGGTGAAATTGAAAATGCTTTAAGGGATTCAAAAAGATTTTCCGTTCTTGTTCCCGCTTTGGCGGTTTGTGTATCTGTAATTATTGTTTTGTTCAGAAATCAACTTGTTGATTTGTTTAATATGGGTAACAGTATCAGTGAGCTTTCAGTTAAAACAGCACGTTCACTTATGGCTGTTTATGCAGTTGCTTTTCCGTTTAGAATTATGCCTTATTTGCAGGTAGTGGCAATTTTTCGTTCAGGCGGCGATACGGTAACCGGTGCAAAATATGAATTATTTTGCCTTTGGGCGCTTTCTGTGCCTGCAACTTTAATTGCCGTTTATTTATTTAAGGTTCCGTTTATAGTTGCATATATCATAATGTATGTATTCGAGGATATACCAAAAAATATTTTTTGTATGAAATTTTACCTTTCAAAAAGGTGGATTAAGCCTGTTACGGAAGAGGGTAAACAGGCATTGTTAAAATTAAAAAACAAAGCAGGTGATATTAATGGCTAAAAATATTGTTGTAAAAGGTGCAAGGGAACACAATTTAAAAAATATTGATGTTGAAATTCCGAGAGATAGTTTGGTTGTGTTTACGGGACTTTCCGGTTCAGGTAAATCAAGCCTTGCTTTTGATACAATTTATGCAGAAGGGCAAAGAAGGTATGTTGAAAGTCTTTCATCATATGCAAGGCAGTTTTTGGGTCAAATGGAAAAGCCAGATGTGGATTATATAGAAGGGTTAAGTCCGGCTATTTCAATAGACCAAAAAACAACTTCCAAGAATCCACGTTCAACAGTTGGCACGGTAACAGAAATTTATGATTATTTGCGACTTTTATATGCACGAATCGGTGTGCCTCATTGCCCTGTATGCGGTAAGGTAATAGAAAAACAAACCGTAGACCAGATTGTAGATAAAATTCTTAAACTTGAAGAAAAAACAAGAATTCAAATTATGGCACCTATTGTTCGTGGAAGAAAAGGCGAATATGTAAAAGAACTTGATGACGCACGAAAAAGCGGTTTTGTTCGTGTCAGGGTAGACGGCAGTATTTATGATTTATCCGAAGACATTAAAATGGATAAAAATAAGAAACATAATATTGAAATTGTTGTGGACAGGCTTGTTGTTTCAAATGATATTAAAAGCCGTTTGGCAGACAGCATAGAAACTGCAACAAAAATGAGCGGAGGCTCGGTTCTTTGTGATGTAATCGGTGGGGAAGAGCAACTTTATTCTCTTGAATATGCATGTGCCGAGCACGGTTTTTCTATTGAAGAAATGAGTCCGAGAATGTTTTCTTTTAATAATCCGTACGGCGCTTGCAAACGCTGTTCCGGATTGGGAACTTTTAAAGAAATAGATGAAGACCTTGTTATTCCAAACCGAAAACTTTCAATAAATCAAGGTGCAATTAAGGCAAGCGGCTGGAATGTGGCAGATGGCTCTTCTATTGCAAAAATGTATTTTGATGCTTTGGCAGATGAATATGATTTTTCTCTTGATATGCCTGTTGAAATGTTGCCTAAAACTGCTTTAAGGGCAATTTTGTACGGTACAAACGGCAAAAAAATTAAAATGAAGCGTGTTACAAGTTACGGTTCAGGAACATATACAAATGATTTTGAGGGAGTAATCAATAATCTTAAAAGACGTTATGATGAAACAACTTCGGAATGGTCAAGACAGGAAATAGAAAGCGTAATGGTTTCAGCAGTTTGCCCTGATTGTAAAGGTGCAAGATTATCTCCGATGAGTTTGGGTGTTACCGTTGGCGGAAAAAATATTTTTGAATTTTGTAAAATGTCTATTTCCGAGGAAATTGATTTTATTGATTCGTTGGAACTTACAGAAAAAGAGCAAATGATAGGTAAGCTTGTTTTACGAGAAATCAAAGAACGTTTAACTTTTCTTAATTCTGTTGGGCTTGATTATTTATCCTTGGCTCGTGAGGCGGCAACACTTTCAGGCGGCGAAGCCCAGCGTATTCGCCTTGCCACTCAAATAGGCTCATCCCTTGTTGGTGTGCTTTATATTCTTGACGAACCGTCAATCGGTTTGCATCAGCGTGATAATGATAAATTGTTGGGCACATTAAAACATCTTCGTGATTTAGGCAACACTTTAATTGTTGTTGAGCATGATGAAGATACTATGCGTGCCGCCGATTATATAGTTGATATCGGTCCCGGAGCCGGCGTTAACGGCGGTGAACTGATTGCAGCAGGTACAGTTGATGATATTATTAATTGTGAAAATTCAATAACAGGTCAGTATTTAAGCGGAAAGAAAAAAATACCGGTTCCGGAAAAAAGAAGGCAGGGGAACGGTCATAAACTTGTTGTTTGCGGTGCTGCCGAAAATAATTTAAAGAAAATTGATGTTGAAATTCCTCTTGGCGAATTTGTTGCCGTTACAGGTGTGTCAGGTTCCGGAAAATCAAGCCTTGTAAACGAAATTATTTATAAATTCCTTGTCAGCGAATTGAATAATGCAAAAAAGAAACCCGGTAAATTCGATAAAATCAAAGGTTACGAATATCTTGATAAGGTTATTGATATAGACCAATCTCCTATCGGCAGAACGCCTCGTTCCAACCCTGCAACGTATACAGGTGTGTTTAATGATATCAGAGATTTATTTGCAGAACTTCCCGAATCAAAAATGCGTGGCTATAAATCAAATCGTTTTTCCTTTAATGTTAAAGGCGGCAGATGTGAGGCGTGCTCCGGCGATGGAATTGTAAAAATAGAAATGCATTTCCTTGCCGATATTTACGTTCCTTGTGATGTTTGCGGCGGTCAGCGTTATAATCGAGAAACTTTAGAGGTTAAGTTTAAAGGCAAAAATATTTTTGAAATTCTTGAAATGACAGTTGATGAAGGATTGGAATTTTTTAAGCAACAGCCTAAAATTTATAATAAGCTCAACACTCTTTCAAAGGTTGGTTTGGGATATGTTAAAATCGGTCAGCCGGCTACTACGCTTTCCGGCGGCGAAGCACAGCGTGTTAAACTTGCAACAGAGTTAATGAAGCGCTCTACCGGTAAAACAATTTATATTTTGGATGAGCCTACTACAGGTCTTCATACTGCTGATGTGCATAAACTTATAGATGTTCTTAATTCTCTTGTAGATACAGGCAATACCGTGCTTGTTATTGAACATAATCTTGATGTTATAAAAAATGCCGATTATATTATAGATTTAGGTCCCGAGGGCGGTAAAAAGGGCGGCAAAATTGTTGCAACCGGTACACCAGAAGAACTTTTAAAATGTAAAAAATCATATACGGCACAATATCTTAAACCTTTGCTTGAAGGTTAAAATTTTCCTTATTGTTTCATTGCAGAGTAACAAAAAAACGAGAAGCATTGCTTCTCGTTTTTTATTCGCCCTTAATTCTTTTTAAGGCGTTTTTTTAAGTCTGCTTATTTGTCGAAGAGGTGTGCAATTAAATATCCTGTTAATTTTTGACCTTTTGTATTGAGAAATTACATATTAAAAATAAGACAATGCGGAACTTGTTTTTAGTGCCAAAATCCGCTTTATTTCTTGGATTGACAGATTTTTTTAATAAAAACTTACACATTTTTGTATCTTTCTTGACAAAACGAAAAATAAAGTGTTAAATGTTTTGTAAAACATTTTGTCACGTAAATATAAAATCAGGTTGTTATATAGAGTAGGAGGAAATATTTTAGCATTGTATATGTCCTTCATTGACAGTGAAGATGACAGAGAAAAATTTGAAATCATATATAATGAATATAGAAAAAGGATGGTTTCAACTGCTTATTCGATTCTTCATAATCATGAAGATGCTGAGGATGCAGTGCATGAAGCGTTTATAAGGATTGCTAAAAATATGAAAGCTATTGATGATCCAAAGTCAAAAAAGACATTGGCATATGTTATTACGGCAACTAAAAATAACGCAATAAATATTTTCAACAAAAACAAAAGAAACAGCGAGCATATTTTTATAGGCGACATTGAAAATCTGACAGATGAACGTTTCTTTGAAAAAATGAGCCTTACAGAAAGCTATAAAGAAATTGTAAATGCTGTTGAATTACTTAATGAAACCTACAGAGATGTTATGTATTATCATTTTGTTTGTGATATGAAAATAAGAGACATAGCCGACTTGTTGGGTGAAAAATCTTCTACCGTTCAGCAAAAGCTGATAAGAGGAAAGAAAAAATTACTCGAAATATTAGATAACGATTTGAGGGATTAAATTGGATAATGTTAAGGAATTATTTATACAATCACTTAGGTCAGTTTACAAGGAACTACACGCAGACCGTGAAACGGGCTGCTGACAACA